>MAAB01001225.1_pt1 | contig 56024 bp, 65 predicted proteins | sample 1115991 | NCBI WGS metagenome assembly MAAB01 (sample SAMN04961124, study PRJNA320927) | seawater metagenome | isolation source: sample BD02T18 sea water enriched with oil for 18 days | place: USA:Gulf of Mexico | collected 2013-07-27 | reverse complement strand
TGGATATTACAGCCAGGTTAGGCCTCACAGTTATAACGGTGGACTAACACCAAATGAGTCAGAGAAAAGATACTGGCTTGAATACAAATCCGTGGCCCAAATTAGTTGACCACTACATACCCTATAGCCGTTTCCTATGTGAGTCTAAAAAACTAAATACAATCCATCTTAAAAAATTTGCTTCAACGCCATTTTTAAATTAATATCAATTTGCTTTTAGGTGCTAATAAAGCTAATTTCCGCACCCTACTCTATAAACTACAATCTCTGTAGTACCATTCAAATATCAGTTCAGCCATCAACTACATGCAATACAATCAATTAAGTACTTTCTTAAGTGCTCAACTGATTGCATTCGCAAGACTAATTCTTTGCCCTTGGCAAGAACGAAAGGAGTAGCTTAAACCTTTCACTCATTCTGAGCGCTACAACATCAAAACGAGTAATTTTACTCAAAATTCAATCTTGGCCTAATCAGCCACAATTTAAATAGCTCTTAACCGGGCTAAGGAACTTTCTATGTCAAAAGTATTAACAGTAATGAATCAAGGTAAAACCCAATTGATAGATAATGTCATTGTAAAAGGTTTTGCTTTAGCTAATGTTGATGTTTCAGGGGGCTATTCTATCGGTTTTTTAACTGATGAAGCTGGCAATGTATTCCCTGAATTATTCCCTACAACCAGCCAAGCTAGGAAGGAACGAGACACGTTGATTAAGGCTATGGATTACACTAAGTCTGATTTTCTTATCGCTCCTGCCAATTGGTGTAAAAATAAAAACAAAGTCACGCTTTATTCAAGACGGAATTCAAAAGCATTGGCAACAATCCCGGTTGTTGACAATGTGCAGAATAACTCTATTGGAAAAGTGAGTGCAGTTGAAAACAAGTCGATTGATATCGTTGGAAATAGCAAATCATTAAATTTGGATGTTCCTGAATTTAGAAGTGCTATTCATTCATTACCTGAATTGGCTGCGTACCATTTTTACTTCACTACTGAAGTTCTAAAAAGAATGCCAGCTCATATAGGTGATAATGTCGGTGATATATTCGGTTTAGGTGAAGACAGCTTTGTAATGGAGCTCTACGCTATCTCGCAAGTGCTATATCTCAAAACGGATAAAGCTCATGAAGATGGACATTGTTTTATTGGGGTTCCTCTTTACGAATTACCAGGCATTTTAGCTGAAAAATATTGGTCATTTTTTGAAGCGCAAGATTATACAAAGCTAACCGCAGAAATGCCTAGTTTAAATGATCTTGAGCCTTTAATTGATGAAGCAATCCTTCAGTTTTTAACTCGTTAAACAAACGTACACAAGGGGTAGACTATGACTTGTAGCGTTGAATTTAACAAATTTTTGTATGTAAACTTCCCTTCTAACGAAGCCGAAAAACATGCTTTATCTAAAGAATGGATTCCGGTTCACTTTAGTCGCATGAAAAAGGCCGAGGACAATCACAGCAAAGCGTTGTTGTTCGTCTTAGAGGAAATGTACAAAGATGTACCTGTTAGTAAATGGCCTAGTGTTGCATTCACTTCAGATACTAACCCTTACGTTAATGGTGAGCTTAAATCCACACCAGTGACTAAGCACACCTTAAGTTACAACTAAAACGAAAAGGAGCGACTTAAACCTTTTGGCCTTTCTAGGTGTCGCAACTTCAAATCGAGTAATTTCACTCAAAATTCAATCCGGCCTAATCAGCCAAGGAGATTCATATGATCGAGTTAAAGGTTGTTGAAGAAATAAACCACCATAAAAGCAGTTCGCTTTTTGTAGTAACAGAGTTGGAATGCGGCAGTGAGTTGTTTTCTAGCAAAGTAAGAGAAAAGGCAGAGGAAGAAATGCTGGATATGATTTCATCTAATTCTGCTTTGTATTTTACAAATCAAAAAGTTGTGATGGGTTATTCATACCGAATGACCAACGTTGGCAGTGGTAGTGGTAAATATGGTAACTGCGAAGTGTGTGACAAACACGTTGACTCTACATATTTACTCACTCAAATGAGAAGGTATTTTTGTTCAATAACGCAAAAGGAACAAATAACAGTACATAAATGTTTTTCATACTTTGGGCATCGCAAGTGTCTAAGTGAAAAAACTAATGAAGAATAGGCTGTAAAGCCTTCAATCTAATCGAGTAATCCTACTCACAATTCAATCCTGGTCTAATCAACCATAATTCAACATGGCCCTTAATTGGGCTAAGGAACTATCTATGTCAGTTTTTACAAAAGCAACTTATTCACCTGAAGATAACAAACTTCGTTTATACGCCACTGAGCGATTAGATCGAGATTTGTATTTAAGGTTAAAAAAAGTAGGGTTCAGTTACGCTCATAAACAAGAACTTTTTGTCGCCCCTCGATGGACGGTAGAACGAGAGGATTTATGTTTAGAGTTTGTATCTGAAATAACATGTGAAGAATCTACGATTTATGAGCGAGCTCAAGCTAAAGTTGAGCGTTTAGAGGACTTATCTGATAAACGCTTTAATGAGGCCAATGCATATTTATTAGCAGCAAATAGCCTAATGAGTTCAACTTCAAATCAGCCTGTTTTGTCCGGTCATCATTCTATGCGTAAAACCATGAAAAATAATGAAAAGGCAGAAAAAGCAGAAGAGAAGTCGGAGGTATTACTTTCTTCAGCAAATTATTGGTTATATCGAGCTACAGGAGTAGAACGTCATTGCAATATGAAAAATAGCAGTCGAACTCGATATGGGCGAATCGCCAATTTGTTGAAAGAATTGCGTCTAGTTCAAAGAGCTTTGAATCACGCTCATATTTGTCATCGAATGTGGTCAAAATTAAAAGCGGAATCAAATGTTGAAAAACGTAATCAATTAATTGAGTCATTAGCTGGTTGTCGTTTGAATACGGGTAGTTCTTGCTCATGGGAGGATGTTTATTCACCTTTAGGGAGAAAAGATATCACACCGGATGAAGCTTTAGAACGAGCCATTACAGATGCAGAAAGAGTAATTAAGAGTAAAAAAAATGCTCGAATTATTTGCCATGTTTTAAATCGTTTGAGTTATGAGCGCTACCACTTAGGCCAAGTTGAGCGCTTTCGTGGAACATTAACCGCAAGCATTATTAAAAAGTTTGCGCGTGAAAATGGCGTTCACAAGCCGGAGTGTATGCGTGTTGATGGTGAATGGGAGTTATCTTCTAGCGTACCATTACCATTGCATCTTAACCCTAATGGTTTTGAGTGGTTATGTAAGGATGATGAAGAGTGGGTGGAATTGATGATGGATGCTGGTTATTCAGTACCATTACCAAAACCTAAAGCCCCTTTAATCATGAACTTTAAATGCCAGTCAGTAAGTGTAAGTTTATTTAATCGGTATCAAGTTTTACCTCAAATTGAAATGACTGCACAAGAATACAAAAATGTTTATTGTGATTACAGGGCTGTAAAACCCTCTGAATGTGGGCAGTTTCGTATGAAGATTTGCAAAGATCCTAATGCTGAAAACCAATGGGTGTCTAATTGGGTAAGCGTTTATATAACGGATGCTAAAGTTCATAAAACACCTATTTCTGATGCAATAACTTATGTTGCAGCACAAGAGGTAGCGTAATGAATGCGTCAATATATATGCGACCAGATAAACCAATGTTTTTAGAGGTCAAAGACAGAAGTGAGCTAATACTAGAAAAACAGCCAGTACAACGGCTTACTATTCCAGTAGTAGATAAATCAACAGAATGTCACGTAACCCCCAAGGATGTTGCTCAAAGGATGGTTCAGTATGCTTCGCCAGGAGCGGATGAAATTGTTCTTGAGCCTGAAGGTGGAACAGGAAATATTGTAGCTGAAATCTTAGATTATGGAGTGTCACCTCATGGTGTTCATATAGTCGAGAGGGAGTTCTCATTATTTGCTTACTTAGTAAAAAGGTTTGAAACTAAACCAGTAAAACTAACAAAAGGCTGCTTTTTAGATTTTGTTCGTAAAACTGATTTAAGAGCTGGGTGCATAATAATGAACCCACCTTTCAAGCCAGTAATGAAGCATATCGAGGCAGCAATGAGGGTGTTATCACCTTTTGGTTGCATTGTAGCTTTAGTGCCAGAGTCGTTTGAATATCCGAATATGATTGAGCTTGAAAAGCTTCCTGATACTACGTTTTCAACAACAAAGGTACGCACTAAAATAGTTTACTTAACAAAGTAAATACAACTCTCCCTTTTTTATTTTAAAAAAGGGAGAGTCTTCTTTATATACAACCTCAAATAAATGCAATGTAGCCATTTATACTTTTACAGGAAAGTATAAATGATTGCATTCGCAATACTCATTCTTTGCCTTTGGCAACGATAGAAAGGGGTAGCTTAAACCTTTCACTCATTCTGAGCGCTACAACATCAAATCGAGTATTAATACTCACAATTCAATCTAGGACTAATCACCCTACTGTTTATTGCTCATTTAGGGCTAAGGAACTCAATATGTCACACAAGACTGCTGTATACGGGCGTTATAACGAACTTCACCAGGAGGCGAAGAAAGTTATTCCTCTAACACAAACAGAGCAAACCGAACTGTGCTTGCTAGGGTTAGAAAAAATGCATTATGAACGTGCTGAGGCATCAATAGCCAACAAAACGAACCTTAAGGTTATTAAATTACGCGATGAAAGCTTAGTTAAAGCAAGGCTTGAACAACGTATCGCTTTGTATGCTCAACATTTAAACGAGTAGTTTGATCAAACTCAATCTAGACCTAAGACTTAGGGAAATATCATGACTGAAATTACAAATATCAAAATTTATAATACTGAACATTACCAAAGCTTCGATGAAGCCCTTAAAAGTGGAGCTGTTTACTCTACACCCTCCGGCATTGATGGAACTGCAAATGTTACAGGTCTATTCGATGCAAATGAGATTGTTGATGCTGTTAGCGAATGCTTGGGTTGTAAAAGTATCGTTGCTGGCGTAGTAAATAATGAAGGACAATTTATAACGCTTAGAGAAATGGCTGAAAACTTACAGTCTTAACATAAGCAATATAGTAAATCTAAATAGCCCTTTTATGAAGGGCGTTTTCTTTCTTATCGGTTAGTTATTTTTGGATTTCTATGTATTTATCGTTATTTTTTATATTTTTCGGGTTGTTTTTGGTGATGCTAAATGTTGTAGAATATAAGCACAATAAAGTGTTGATTTTGATAATGTCTGAGCCATTCATTGCAGGAAATGACACTCACGTTAAGGCTTTGAAACATTATGAGTTAATAACAGTGTTTTTTGGTATTTCTTCTTATTTCTTTTTACTATTAGATCAGTTGGCTTGATTACTCTTATTTTTTTGTGGTTTGGTGGATAAAACACCTTCAAATGAAAATATTTCATCTAAGGTGATTTCATATGTGTTTTCCTGTGCCTTTAGTTCAGTCTCAGTAAGTTCTTGATTTACTCTTTGACGAAGACTGAAAGTTGGATCTATTTTCAATAGCAAAGCCTCCCTACGTTTTTTTCTAGCAATATAACCTTCAGTTGAACTCATAATAACTCACCCTTTAAATAAAAATTGAATTATACATACACGCAATTATTCCAGTTGAATTTGTGGTTAATGATATGTGTGACGGGGTCACACCTGACAGTGCTTTCGCATACTACAAGAGTTGCATTTGTATTTATCTTTAGTACATTCAGCAACATAAACTTTGCTCTTTATTTTCCGAGCTAATTCAGTTTCTTTTTTTATTTCTTTATAAATTTCAGCACTGCTTTTATCAACATCAATTTCCAGTGTTTCACCTTTGGTGCAAATCAAAGCTTTACGCACGTTAAATTTGGAACGTGCGGCTATAACTGATGCTTTAGTTTGTACTATATCGCTTTCATAAACCTTACCCATTCGGCTCTTATATTCCACAACTTCATATTTCCTAAAACCTATTTTGTAAATAAAATCAGGCTTTGCACTTATTAGAAAAAATTTATTTATAAAGAGGCGTGATCTTTGCCCTTGATCAGCATAAACAAGCTTGCCAGTAAAACCGAACTGATTAACCTTTTTCGACGAAAATACAAAACGTAATAGTCGAAATGCTATATATAAAAACAATAGCGGTATTATTAGATAAAAAACATTCATTTAGCAGCCCGTTCTTTTTGAAATGATGCGTTCGCATAACAAGACAACGCGAACAGAGCAAGCTTTGAACAAGCTTTGAACAAGCTTTGAACAAGCTTTGAACAAGCTTGAGGAACCAAAGGCCGTAATTATTTTAGGCGATAAAAAGTAATAAGCACGAATAAAACACCTACCTAAAACAAACGGCAACAAACAGTCATCTCTAAACCTTCTGAGGCTTCGCGTAGCGCCATGATTTTCACCAAGGGCATAACTCGCTATAAAACACCGTTTATCCTCTTTAATGGCTTTTTTGGTCGCTATTTCATACTGTTTATCACCATAAGATAGGAGTTTTTTGGTAGAGTTACTGTGATGATGGATTGTTGATAAGTAAGAAGCATGAGGACAATAAGCAACCCGACCAATATCGGAAGCGCTGACAACTTTCTTTTTCATTTAGACTACCCTAATGAAGCACAAGGTTTAAGTATATATTAAAGTAAATTAAAGTTTAAATAATATTCACTTTAACGGTGTGAAATGCTATTATGTATGAATACAATAGGATTGTAATATGAAAAATAAAATAGAAAATAAATCAGTGGTACAGAAGGTTGATAACGATATGGAAAAACTAAATCATCAAGAAGAAGCAAAACAATTAGAGAAAGAGAAACCTATGAAAAAAGCTTTCTTAATTCGTTCAATTATTTTTGTTGGAAAACTAGCGTTTACAGTAATAAAGGTAGTGATTTGGCTTTTCTTCCTTTTTCTGGACGGGAAGAGTAAAGCGCCTACTTTCAACTCATATGATGCGTGGTGGAAGTGGAAGTAACTCAACCTATTTACTTAGTTGAAAATGCCTATTACTTGAATCGATATAGGCATTTAAAAGTTGACTTATCAACAATGTTGGAAGTAAAGGAAAATTAATGTATGAAAAAAACACTACTATTTTTGAGCGCATTATTTATTTTAGGGGGTCTTTGTACGTTCTTTATTTTTAAAAATGTTGATGTTGCGATTGCTCTTAGTGTAAGTGGCACAATTTGTTCTTTTGTTTCATTTTTTGTCAAAAATAAAGTTACACATGAGGACTTTAAAAATCCTGAGATGGGAACAGCTAATAAATCTGCTAACGATAGATAATTAATATTAGAAAATTTCCTAATTAAAATAGTTGGAATTTATGATGTATGAACTAACCGAGCAAGAAAAACAGAAACATGGTGATGGGCTTGGCGGTTATTCATCAAAACGAGCTTTAGATTATCAAGTGAGTTGGCGTGAAAAACTAGAACAAGATCAGGCCAAGACTAAAATTAAGCAATAGTTGGAATAAAAGCCGTATGAAAAAATGTAGTAGATGTGGTGGTGAAGCTATCGTTGAGCATGGCTTCATAGATAAGTTAAATTGTAGTGGCAAATTCGTTTGTTGTGTTGAGTGTCCATTGCAAACTAATGTCTACCCTGATCATGAAGAAGCGAAGGCGATTGATGATTGGGAAAATGACAAGTTAGATGCAATGTCAGAAAAAATAAATTTAATTCGAGCATAGTGGAATAAAAGCATGAGTGAAAAATTGCATAAGGTATTTGATTTTAAATTACCTGTAGAAGTAACGGTCAGTCAAGGCCAAGTTGAATTGAACTTCAACGGATTTTATTTACCAAGCTTTGAAACGCTGGAACTCTTTTTAAGTTCTGTTGAGGGCGAATCATCATTGATGATACGGGATGCTGAAAATAAAATAATAAAAGATGGATGTTACACAATAATTGTAACTATGACAGATTTTAAAGTGGCTATTCAGCTAGACGAAAAAACAGGTTCTTGCAGGTACACGAAAGCATTAATAATCCGCACGTTAATCGAACACTTTCAAGAAATGGAAAGAAAAGAAACAGTTTACACAAACTTATTAGAGTCAAAATAACGGAACTAATAGCATGGACTACGAACTACAAAAAATTAACTTTGTTAACGCTTCTAAAACGTTGCAGTTAGCAGATACTTATTATGTTAAAGAGTTAAAGATTTTTGTTGAAATCATTGATATTAGTAATGCTAAACAAGTAATTTCTGATCTTATAGAGCTTGTTAAATTGTCTGAGCCTAATGAGGCTTTCTTTAGTGAAGTAGTAGTGTTTAAAAGTAACTGTCGTTTAGTGCATTTTATCTGAGATACAACAAGAAGGTTTTGTTTTTAAGTAAGCATAAAAATCGCATAACCAAGACTTTTGCAACGCAATTAATTAGCCAATTAGGGTAATTGGAGTGTCGGAGTTAATCAATTTTGATATTCCACCATGTCCTGAATGCGGCAAAAATGAAATGATTCATAAGTGTATTTCTCATGTACCAGGAACAGCGCAATTTAGAAAAAATGGTTGGTATTGTGAATCGTGCGGAATTGGCCCTAAACAATTAGGTTCAGCTAGTGAAGCTGAAGCAGCAAGAATTGCCTTAGTTTTATTAAATAAATAATATGGGAAATGCACCGAACAATAAACGGAAAACCCCGTTACCGGTTGATAGGTTTTTAGAATTAAATTCGGAAATATAAAAACCCGGTAAAATGCTATAGCACAAATGGAATATGAAGTTAATTACTCACTTGGTTGGGCTGGATGTGACTATGGGCCATCAAAGTCGCTTAGGCTAACAAAACGAGTGTTTGCACCAATACCTTTTTTGAATTAATATAACTCAGCTTTTAGGTGCTAATAAAGCCGATAACCGCGCACCCTATTCCATTAAACTACAACCTCTGTAGTACCCTTTAAAATACCTACTTCATCATCAAACTACATGCAATGTAACCAATTAAGCATTTCCTTAAGTGCTCAACTGATTGCATTCGCAAATCTAATTCTTTGCCTTTGGCAAGAACGAAAGGAGTAGCTTAAACCTTTCACTCATTCTGAGCGCTACAACATCAAACCGAGTGTTTATACTCACAATTCAATCTTGGCCTAATCAGCCACCATTTAAAACAGCCCCTAACAGGGGCAAGGAACTTATCTATGCCTCATTTTGAGAGTAAAGAGCATAAGGTTAAGGGGCGCAATTTGAACAACCCTGAACCCATTGTTAATCGGTATGGGCAAAAACAAGGTAGTTCACATCGAGAGAATATTATTCAAACGATTGAGACTAGAGCGTTAACTTTAGAAGAGGTAAAAAGGCTTGAGCTGGCGATAGCAAGCGAAGAGTTGTATTACAAAGAGTTTGGTCATTATTACAATGAAACAGATTCAATAGACGAAGGGAAGTGGGTATTTAGGTCACTATGGCCTTAACTGATAACTCCCAAACAAAAGGCCGCTTTAGCGGCCTTTTTAATTTTCCGAAATAGCACGCCTATCCTCAGCAAAGGCACAACAGCAAATATAAACTAATTCCCCACAATGGCATTTTTATGTAGTGTAGTGTATAGTTTAATTACAACATACATAATGGTATTTATACTAAAGACCATTGCCGCTTCGCGGCTAAAAAACCGCGCTCTCTTATCCTCGGCCCCAAAAGAAGATAACCGTCAACATCTTCGATGTTGGTAGTCTAGCAAGGTAGAGGAAGCAAGCTCCATATAGGCAAAAGGTTTAATATGTATGTTGTAATTAAAGTGATTGGTATTGTAGATTTAGCTAACTCGTAAGGTGATTACTCATGGATACAACCCGTATAGAACTTGAACAGTGTATGGCAAATATTGAATCGACAAAAAGTGATATTTTGGAGATTTTAAATTTTGCTGATGTCTTCGATTGGGAGCTCTATCGCTTACCCGAAATCAAAAAAGAAGATGAAGGTGAATACCCTACTTTTATACCTGTTGTTCAAGATAATTCAGAGCAAGCCCTACAAGAGATCAAAAACTCTATATTTTCTTTTTATGGTGATGGGAAATTAAGTACTAAAGAAGCACAGCGTAAACCAGGCTTTATTCACATAATGATGACCGGGTCAGAATATGACGATTTAAAGAACAAAGTGGACAATATAAATACATTAAAAAAGAAATTTAAGACTTTTGCCCTTCAGATTAAAGATTACAACCTGCGGTTTGAAATACTACATGATATGTTCTCCTTCCTGATAACTCTGAACGTGTACCGTCAAATACACCTTTTCAAAGAGCCAGGGGCCATTAGCTTTTTTTGGGTTAATAAAGAAAACAACCGTAAATGTGATGTAGCGGAATTGCTTGACCGTTTAAAAAACTCTAAGAAAAGGAAGCATTTAGATTGTGAACATTGGAGCGATATGATTGAGGCTGAAATGCGAGATATTAGAAAAGTTTGCAACCCGGAACAGCTGCGATTTATCAGGCCAATAAAAACACAGCCTGTTTTTCAAGTGAAAGGTGATGATACTTACCCAGCAAGTATTCCGGTTATTATTGTTACCATTAAAAATGAAAATGCAATAAATGCAGAGATTACGCCACTGAATGATTATGATGCTAAAAAGCAAAAACAATCGGGTCGTAAGCCTAAAAGTCGAAAGCTGATCATTGAAAGGTTGAATTTATATAAAGTGGGTGAGTAATTTTAGCAAAAGGTGTGTTATTTATTCTTTTCAACCAACCCCATTACTTTGCTTTCAAATAATCCAAATTCACCTGTGGTTTGTAGTCTTAAAAAAGCAATGTCCCGTTTACAGTTTGGTTGAGTTGTCATCAGCTCTTCAATTGAGTTATTAGTTAGCAATGAATCTTTGATACATTCTTGTGTTAGCCAATCTGTATAATAAGGGATCGTGTTCTTAGATAGTACAGACAACACAGGCTCTAAAGGTTTTTCAGCTAGGGCTTTTGTTATCCATGTGCCTTTAACACCTCGCAACGGTTTAGATTTCCTATTTTCTGCAAATAGCATTCTAAATCTTGCATCTTTTTCTATAACGCCTTCTGCTTTAAATAAACTAACAGATATATGATAACGACCTTTTTTATATTTATTAATAGCTCTACTTAAACGCTTCAGGGACTCTTTACTTTTAATTACATGTTCATTAATTTGTTTTTCATTAGCTTCATTTTTTGCTGAGATTTTAGATGTCTGTAGATAGCGCTCCACCAATGAACCTATTTGCTCCATTTTAGGATTGCTAAATACCGAAATAGAATACTTATAAATTTTACTATCTTCTTTATCAAAATAACCATCGAGCCATAATTGATAAATAGCCGTTGCAATAGAGATTATTCTATAAGTGGCAAGTGAAGCACTTTTTTCGTGATTGCTCTCAGTTAAATAAAGATCTCTATACTTCTTAACTAAATGAAAATGAGCCAATATATTAATTAGTACATCCGTGTCATAAGAAACATTTGGGTTAAGCACCCTTTCCTTCCAGTAATTATCTAAAATCGTTTTAATCTTTTTAGGGTTTAATGGTGAGGATGGATCAACATCTATTGCTTTAAAGCTTGGCAGTAATTTTTCACGCAATGAAAGCTTGAATGAGCATCCAACTGTCCTACCAGAACTTTTAACAGGTACTATTTTATCTATGTTGAAGCTAACGAAAGGGTTGTCATTCAATAATTGGATAGAGCGCTTTAAAACTGCACGATTAAACGACTTAACATCATGGTTGCCATCTTTATCGTTATATAAATTAGACATCCCCATAAATGCTTTTAAATCAACAAAACTAACTTCTGGTGTAATTCCGTTAAAAATGTAAGGAGTGCAAAACAAAAGTATATTTTTTGCTGAATTAGCACCTTCACTACCTTTTAAAGATGAAAATACATTTAATTCAATAGTAAACTTCTCTTTATCAGAGTCCTTCAGCATTGATAATAAACTTTGCATCATTTGATATTCAACTGCCAAAACATCATCTTGACTATCAGTTACCAAAGTTGTTTCACCAAGAGCTTGAAATGATTTACGTTCAAACTTATCTACTTGCGGCAAATATTCTTCTTGAGTGATTAAAGTAGTTTGTAAACTTTGTAGATGTAGATTGAGCTTATTACCACTCATTCTTCTACCAAGGACAGGCCATAGTTTATTCAATGGCATTTGTGACTTATCGCAAGTATATTTTTTGTTTGAAATATCAGAAATTAAGCAAGACCATATCTTAAAACTTACCATGCCCATTTTCTGATACATGTGTAAAATTTCTTTAGGGGCTATAAACTGGTCATCAGTGAGGATTAGATCACTACTGTCGTAGATGGGGGTTGTTTTAGAAACCAGCTTAGTCAAAAACCTTCTCTTTTTGTAATTATAAGTACACTTTTACTTGAGGATAATAAAATTTAGTAAAAAGATCAATTGTTTTTTAAATCAAAGATCCTTTTGATCTATATTGCAAATTCTTTTCTATGTTTTTAAAAAACTAAAGAAGAAGAGATCTTATTCTTATTACTAAAGATCATGAGAGGATGTTTATTTACTCTTTAAAAAACAATTACATAGAATGAAAAGTAAAGATTAAAGTGTAAGCTCAGACACAAAAAAGCATAAAAAGTAAGGTTTAGGTGTATGGTCAGACACATGGTGTATGCTCAGACACACTCTGTACCTTTCATTTGAGTGTCTGAGCTTACACTTTTACAGGCTCAGTATACACTCAAACTTTACTTAATAATAAAGTGTATGAGCAATCTTTCAAAGGTGTATGCTGAGACACAGGCTATATCACCCTTAGCCTCAGTGATTTATTTTATCACAACCGTTAATAAGTAATGATAGTTAATTAAACCTCATTCATTTTTTGGCGGGTAAGAAAACTACAATCATGAAAAAGTAAGGTTTAAAGTGAATGCTGAGACACGAACACTAAAAAAGTAAGGTTTAAAGTGAACGCTGAGACACGAATACTAAAAAAGTAAGGTTTAAAGTGTACACTGAGACACGAATACTAAAAAAGTAAGGTTTAAAGTGTACACTGAGACACGAATACTAAAAAAGTAAGGTTTAAAGTGTACACTGAGACACGAACACTAAAAAATGACGGGTTAAAGGTGAATGTTGAGACACAAACACTAAAAAATGACGGGTTATTGTGTTTTAAGTTGCACTATTTTATTAAAATATGTTTGTTTTTTACCCAAGACCACTATTTAAAGCTTTGCTCAAGCCAAACCTTCCTTTTTTGTAGCTTCATATACACCAAGGGATAGAGGCAACCTTCCAAAAATGTAGCTTTTCATACTCTTTTTTAAATGGAGCTTCGGATATTCTAATATTTTACATGTCTTTAAATTTTTAGGGGAATTAAGCGGTACACCAATAAACTTAATGAACAGCAAAAAAAAAAAAGCTCTATTTGGCTTGGTTTTGGTGAAATCTACAGATCAACTACTTTATCAATCCGGCATCGTGCAATTTTTTGGCTATCTCAGCATTAAAACCAACTGCTTCAGCTTTTTTAACTACCGCCTTTATTCCCATGTCTTGAAAAAAAGATTGCATCTTAACTTGATCACGTTTTGCTAATGTATATAACGCTCCCTTTTCGTAAAAATTAAGAGCAACAGAGAAATTCTTTTTTACATTAGACTCTTTGCTGTATTTGTCTATTGTGCCGCCTAATAGATCATTCAGAACATTATTTTCATCAGTAACAGTCTCTTCTATATTGTTACTAGTGTCGGCTCCTGGTTCGTCTGTAGTGCTGGTTTTTGACTTTATCGATGCGCCTTCTATCATTTTCTGTGCAGCAGAGGCTTTAGCTCTTATTTCACTTTCGGCTTCTTCTGGTGTTTGTTCTGGAATTTGGGGTATTGGTTTTCTCATGGTTTACTCCTTAACCTTAAGCTCAAACAAATCAATAATCTCTTGTGCTACAGAAGATATTTCAGCTTTTGCTTTTTGGTCTTTCCAATCTCTAGGTGATAAACCCCATTCAAGACATTCTTTATAAGCATCTCTATTTTTAACAACTGTGCTCATAATATTGGATAACATTTCGGTTTCTTGAGCCTGAGCCTTAAACCGTTTAGTTATAGCTGATAGAGGGTTTGTAGGTGCATCGCTGATTAAAGTCTTCATCACTAGGTTTTTATTGCTAATAGAAGCCATTTTCAGCGTGTGAACAAGCTTAGGTGCTGTATCCCAATCTAAAATAGAAGGTTTTAGAGGGAAAATAGCTAAATCAGCAACACTTAATGCTAGTCTAAATTCTTCAGTATCCCCTCCCCCAACATCTATAATCAGTATGTCATTCCTTTTGGACATGTTGATTATAGTATCCAGGATATCTCCTGTTGCATGTTTTCCTTCGATTTGAGGCAAGCCATTTTTCTTAAGGTTTTCTATAACCCTTTTGGGTATTTCTGAAATAATATCATCAGTTAAAATTTTTCCATATGAACCATCATTTAAATATTGAATTAATTCATCCCTTACTAGAGTCCAGTTTTTAGCAGACATTTTTTTATCTGCATCTAGTAAGCCTACACTGTAGCCTCTATAAACAAGCTCTCCTGATAAACACAGTGCCGTGGTTGATTTGCAACAACCTCCTTTTTCACCGCCAGTTAAAAAAATCATTTTTATTCCTTATTTGAAAATTAAAAAAATAATATTCAGGTAATTTATTTGTTAACCATAGAGTAACACAAAAAGAGGATTAATCTAACTTTTTATTAATGTTTTCATAATCACAAAATGATATTTAAAGGTTTTTAAAATAATTCTAAAAGGTTTTTTATTGATTTCATTTAGGTTTATTTTATAATTCATAGTTATTATTAAAATAATATAGAGTTAATTTTTTAATAATCTCTGTTGTCTTTTTTTTAAATGTTTTAATACTCTTTAAAAGTTATTGAAATAATATTTAAATAACCTTTGATGGTTTTTAAGATAATCTTTAATTGTTACTAAAGAAATATTTTTAAGTTTTTTTATGCTATTTAAATATTATAAATAAGAGGGGAGGGCATTTTTTAAAGGTTTTTTTTAAATGCTAGATTGATTATATAAGGTTCTTAAATTGCTATTTTAAGGATACTTTACTTAGAAAAGTTGAATACAAAGAGGTTGGTAATCGTAACTTTTCCAGCGTAAGGGTTGAACAAAACTTAATATAGGTTAATATATAGCTAGCTTTTAGGTGCTAATAAAGCCAATTTCCGCACCCTATTCCATTGAACTACAACCTCTGTAGTACCTTTTAAAATACCTGCTTCACCATCAAACTACATGCAATGTAACCAATTAAGCATTTCCTTAAGTGCTCAACTGATTGCATTCGCAAATCTAATTCTTTGCCTTTGGCAAGAAAGAAAGGAGCAGCTTCAACCTTTACTCTTCTGAGTGCTGCAACATAAACCAGGTCAAATTGACCACCATTCAACCGGGATAAAACCCAATTCCAACGAGGCATTACCATGTTTGAACTTGCACTTTTTTGTATTAGTGGCTTTTTCATAATTAAAGAGATCACGCGCGGAAAAATTAAGTTTGTAAAATTCTTAAAGGAGTCTAGAGATAGACAAAATGAAAAAATTGAAACTCAAAAAATTTCTAATGAGTTACAAAAGAAATTAATTGAAATTCAAACTCAAATTCTTTCACAAAATAAAACTAGCTCATCAAATGAAACTAGCTCATCAAATGAAACTAGCTCATCAAATGAAAAAGAAGAGTCGGGCTACAATACTTTAAAAACCCCAAAGGTAAAAATGAAAGAGACTAGGGCACACTAGATCTAAAGTTTATACACAATTCAATCATGACCTAATCAGTCACAATTTAATCAGCTCTTAATCGGGCCAAGGAACTACTATGTTTAATACTAATCAAGCGCATTTTTTCGATCAAAGCACAATGACTTTAACTCATGAAAATGGGGACCACTCATTAGTGCCAGAAAACAAATCAATAGATATGTCTTCAGTGGAAAATATGCAGGAATACTTAATGGATAAAAATCTAATTATAAAAGGTGATGATCTGATCATGCTTGCTTAATTAACTTTAAAATACCTCTTTTGTGAAAACAAAAGAGGTATTTTTCTTTTTGATAATTTAATTAATTGTGCTTTTGTTTATGAAAGTATATTGAATTGCATTAGCAAAGAAATTCTTTGTCTTTGACAATGAAGAAGGGGAGCAGCTTCATCCCCTTGACTCATATAGAGTGCTGCAAAGTCAATAACGTGCATTTTGCACATAATTCAAGTTGAGTTAATCACTCGCAATTTAAGTAGCTCTAAATTGAGCTAAGGAACTAATATGTTACAAGCAGTTTATGAAAACGAAGGCCGTTTATCCGGTAATATTTACTTTAAGGATATTAAACGAGGTCAATGGGGCTTATGGGGTACAGTAGGTCTTAAGGTTACTGAAAGTAAGAAAACACGTGCAGGTTTGAAAGATACTGATCACTTTATATTTGTAGATGTTACAGAAAGTAGTTTTTTGAAAAAGTACCAAACCCTGAAGTTGGGGATAGGGTTTCTTTGAAGTATAAGTTAGCTACACTCCAACAAGAGAATTCTACACCTAAAATAATTTTGAAATGTATCAGTGTGATATCGCATACATCAAAAAATGAAAAAGAGTGCTTAGCAGTTAATGGTTTTATAAATAAAAAGCCGCCAGCTCAACAGAATAGTCAACCAAATTACTCAAAGCAAGAGCAGGATTATCACTCTCAGCTGAGTCAACAAAGATGTTAATCTTCGTTTTTGTTAAATAGAAACTCTTACCGAAACGTGAGAGTTTTTTCTTTAGTTAACTTAAGTAAGTAAATTATTTAGTTTCTTTATTTAAGTTCGCTGTTATCAGCACTTATGTATGACCGGGTAATACAGTCATTTAAATATACCCCTAATTCAATCGAGTAACTTACTCATAATTCAATCTTGGCCTAATCAGCCACAATTCAACCAGCTCTTAACCGGGCTAAGGAACTAAATATGGGCGTAATGTCTAATCGTAAAGATATCAAGGAAATACTTGGTGTTGAAAGCAAAGAGGATGCTTTTAAAATTATTGAAAGCATGGTTTTTAAAGATGTAAGCTCGAAAGATTCAGAAATGAATGTGATTGTTAATATCTGTGAAAGCTACAACCTAAATCCGACACTAGGGCATCTTTATATTAAACGAGATGAACAAGGTTATATGTTTCCTACGCTAACTGTGGATGGATGGTATAAGCTTATTAATGAGCATCCTGACTTTGATGGTTGTGAATTTGAAGAATCAAACCATCAAATTGAAGTACCTAAAGTGGACAAAGATTCAACAACAATTTACTGTTTTGATAAAATTGGTTGTCGTATTTATAGAAAAGGGCGCAGTAAAACACCAACTGTTTATGAATACCTTACTGAATGCTTTAACTATTTTAACGGAGCTTGGTTTACACATCCAAAGCGCTTGCTAAGGCATAAGGCTTTTATTCAAGCAGCAAGAGTTGTTTTTAATTTGAGTGGCATTTATGATCCTGAAGAAGTAAACGCCATAATAGAGAAGCAACAACCTGGAGAAAATACGGCTTTTGAAGTTGTAGGACAAACAGAGAAAAAAGCTGAAGCTTTAGATGAAGATATTGTTGATGTAAAAAACCAGCAAGAAACGACTGAAGTTAAGCTAGAACATATCGATATAGATAGTGATGTTTTAGACGTTCCTGAAGTGGCTGAAAAAGCTAGTGACGGTATGGAGGAAACAGAACCTAAAACTAACGACTTAGAAGAAACTATAAAGCCACCTTACCATGTGGTTGCTATGGTCGAGCAATACATAAATAATGCTAAATTATCTGGTGAAGTTGATGAATGTGTGACCCATTTAAAAGGGCGTATTGATGAAGAATATCACCAATACATTGAATTAACGGCTAACAAATAAGAGTAACATAATAAAAAAAGCGCCGAAAGGCGCTTTTTTTATGCCTCTAATCTAATCTCCTGAAAAAATATTCAAAGTGTTCTTCTATATCAATATCAGGGTTGATCTTCCCGTTAGTTAATATTGTCATAAATCGTTCAGTCAAAACTCTTTCTTCGTCTGTTAATTCTGCTTCAAACAAAGTTACATTATTTGTTCTTTTAATTGCTTTGGTGTTGTTTTTTACAAGCATACTAATGTGTTTGTTCAGATCTACGCTTTGAGTTGCTTTTTTTTGTTTTTCGCCATAACCAATTTTTTCAGCTAGAGCATTAATAATTATTGAATTTTTGTTGTTATCAAATTCCACTAAGTCACTTGAAGAGAGGATTGAATCATCGGAATTATTGTAGTGAAATGCATTAGAAGATATAAAGTCTAATAATTTATCTATTAACAGAGCATCTTCTGCAAAGCGAATGATATCTGCTAATTTTTTTACGGTGTTTTTACCTACAAAGCTTATGACAGGGAATATATTGAAAACCATAGGATATTTATTACGGATTTCATTTGCTTTTTTAGCTGGTGCTATAGCGAAACGAGATTTACTGTAATCTAAAATTTCAATTATCTCTTGAGTTTTAAGCACTCTTCCATATTGACACTCTAAATTTTCTATGTGCATACCTAATTCAACACAACTCAACTCAAGCTGTGAATCAATAGAAGATTTAATGATCATTCTTGCTTGTTCATCAGTAAAACGACCAACTCTTATAGGATACCTTTTGCCGCTTCTTATGCAACAGTCTAGTCGCCTTGAGCCGTCAAGAACCGTTATATATGGATAACCATTTTCGTCGTACTTAATATCTCCATTGTCTTCGAGAACATAACGGCCAATTGCATCAGAAATAACGCCTGTTTTTAATATTTGAGCTTCTAAATCTACATTTGAAATAGATCCAAATTCATTTTGAATTCTTGGGTTTAGGTGATCAATATAAATAAAAGGAGATGCTGGGTTAAGAGCGGTTAGTGCTGGCCCTTCAAAAGCAAAAAGATCTACAGATACTTCTTCGTTGGCTATTTTAAAGAGAAAGCTTGCGCGAGGAACGGAGTCTTTGATTTCGTTTGTAAAAGCGGATTGCATTTTAATGGTTCCAAATAAAGCTATATTATGAGCACTTTACACCATCTAAAATAGGCAATGAAAATTAAGCGGTTTACTTCGTTAATAAAAATATTTAAACTAAATTCAATACCACTGAATTCTCAGTGATATATGACAGGGCTATAAAGTCATTTAATTGCCCCTAATCAATAAAGCGCATCTCGCGCGAAATCAATCCAGGCTAATCAGCCATAATTCAAAAATAGCCCGAAAGGGTAGGGATTTATATGTCTAAAATTTGCAGGAATGCATTAAGTCTTAAAATAAAAAAACATTTAGAAAGTTGTAATAATTTTATAGGTGTTGATTTACGTTTTTATTCTATTATTGCTAAAAAAATATTAGAAGGAAATGTAGTTGAAGGTAGTAATATTTATGACGCTAAAGTTTCGATAGTTAAACAGGTTTTGGATGATATAGAGAAAGGAAGTATAACTACTTTTCTTCCTATTACATTTAAAACTCAATGTTGTAATGTTGAAGCTAGATATATGGAAAGACCAAGGCAACAATATTCTTGCCCTAATTGTCATTCATCTATAGGCGCACATAAGGATTATATGCCTATGGGGGAGCTTGCTGACAAAAAAATCAGAAAGCTTCGAGTTCAACTTCATAATATTTTAGATGGTGTTTGGTCTGGTGGATTGTTAACAAGAAACCAAGCCTATGAACGATTATCTAATAAGTTAAACCTTGAGCGTGAACATTCTCATATTGGTAACGTATCTAGTGAGATTCAAGCCGCACAGTATTATAGTGCAATACAATGGTTGAAAGGAGAGTTACAATAATATCAATTGATGTTTTGTAAAATAAATAATATAGTGCAGATACAGTTAGAGAGTTTTAATACTGTTAACACACTCTCATAATCTAATCCTTCCATCGTTAATTCGATAACTCATTTACTACCTTTCTATAGGTAGTGAATGTCGCAGGGCTTTTAAGCGACTTTATAGCCCATAATCAAATCAAACTTAAATGTTTACACTCCAAAAACCTTTTGCTTTTGGTGCTTTTCTGCATCCAAAAAATACTAAGGAACTCAAATGAATATTGTTACTTTAGAGCAAAATACTGAACTATGGTTACAGTGGCGAGATACTGGTCTTGGTGCTAGTGATGCTGCAACTATTTTAGGTATAAGTCCTTATGTAACTCCTTATGAGTTATGGCTCATTAAAACAGGACGAAAACCACCACCGGATTTATCTAAAAATCCACATGTCAGAAGAGGCAATAAACTAGAGCCGTTAGCTAAAGCCGTTGCTGAAAAGTATATTGGCGAAAAGTTATATGCTTTATGTGCTTCTGAATTCTCAGAAGATTTTATATTAGCGTCTTTTGATGGTATTACAATAAATAGAGAATTGGTTTGTGAATTAAAATGCCCTCATGAATCAACATTTAACGATGTTGTTAAAAAAGGGAAAAAGTCACAAGCTTACATTATTTATTGGGTACAAGTTCAACAGCAGTTACTTGTATCTAAAGCTAAAAAAGGTCTTTTAATCTTTTTTCTGCAAGGGAAGAAAGGGCAAAAAAACCAAATAGTACCATTTGAAATAAAACCCGACATTAAATTTCAAACTGAGGTGTTAACTCCAGCATTGAAATCTTTTTGGGAATGTATAAAAAATGATACTCCACCTAAGCGCGATGCTTTACGTGATCCTTGTGAAGTGGATGGAAATTCTTGGCTAGCATTAACCAAAGATTATAGACCACTGAAAGAAGAGCAACGAAAGCTGGAAGCTCAGGTAAAACAAATAAAGGAAGCGGTTAAACCCTATGAAGATGAATTTACTTTATTGATGGGAGATAACCACAGAGCTAATGAGGCAGGTATTTCGGCTACAAAGGTTGTAAGAAAAGGCAATGTAGATTATTCATCTCTCATTGATGAACTACTTACTTCTCTTTCAGCTAAAGGTATTTATTTATCGAAAGATGAATTAGTCGAGAAATATCGAAATGAAAGCACAGAAAGTTATCGCTTTTATTTTAGTGGCGATACGCCTCAAACCGAAATAGAAGAAACCAGCGATTCGACTGCTTGGTTCTAATTCAAACAAATCGAGTAATTTTACTCACAATTCAATCTTGGCCTAATCAGCCACAATTCAACTAGCCCTTAATAGGGCCAAGGAACTATTATGCAATCAGCAAACTCAATTCAAATTTCTGTTAAAGAAGCCTTCAACATTCCAGTTCAAGGTAAAAAAGTAAGAGGCTTAGATGATAAGTTTAACCCTGCTATACCTGTAAAGGATGATGATTATTATTTTCATCCTCCAATGATTAGAGATCTTTTAGCTTTCATAGAAATGCCTGGGGATGATGGTTATTGGTTATGGGGTTTGCATGGTACTGGTAAAACATCACTAGTACAGCAAACATGTGCTCGTTTAAATTTTGGATGCTATTCAGTTAATGGTAGCTCAACATTGGAAGTAGAGGATTTACTCTATCAAAATGTTATCCATAAAAACGGTACAACAGGCGTAGAACTCAACTCTTTGGCTAAAGCGTTTTGTTATGGGGGGATTTTCCTTTTTAACGAAATTGATTTAGTCGATCCAAGTCGATTAGCTGCTTTAAATGAAATCTTGTCCGGTAATACATTAATTATTCCGGGAATAGATGAAATTTTACATAAGCATTCAAACTTTAGATTTATTGTAACTGCCAATACCAACGGTAGCTATGATGATGAAACAGGTATGGATTTTGGCGGTACTACCACAATGAACCTCGCCTTTATGGATAGGTTTATAATAAATGAAGCTGAATATCTTCCTGCTAACGTAGAGAAGGGGATTCTTATTAATTTTGCGAAAAAAGTTTATAGAGATATACACTCCATTAAGCAAAGTGACGAAGATAAGGTTTTAGCCTACGCTAAAAAAATTGACAGCATTGTTGAAAGAATGATTAAAGTTGCAACTGAGAGTCGCTTAGCGGCTAAAAACAGTACTGATTTTAATCGACCAATATCAATGCGTGGACTTAAAAGGTGGGTACAAAAAACCATTCAATTTCATGGCGCACCAAACGCTGTAAAATTATCTTTAAGTCAAGCAGTTACAAATGGCTACCCAAAACATCAAAAAGTTGCAATCGAGCAATTCTATGCAGATGTTTTTAACGCTAGTTAGACTAAAGCGGTATTTTACCGCTTAACCTCTATGGGCCTAATCAGCCACACTCTAAACGGTCATATAGACCACATTCAATCATGGCCTAATCAGCCACAATTCAACCAGCCCTTAACCGGGCTAAGGAACTACTATGTTTACCTCTAAAAAGTGGCAACACCTTGACTTAATTCATGACTTTTTTTCAACTCCAATGGTGGCTAGAATTTCTAACCGCCTTATTTGTCAAAAGTATTTTGAAGTAGGTCAGCGTTTTCTATTTGTCGTTCATTTTGATAATTCAACAGAAATGTTGCCCTTAGCTAAAGGGGTGTCAACAACACAACTATCAAAAAACGCAAGAATGATGTTCCACGTAACAAACCATAAAGAAAAATTAAATTTCAGTGAGATAAGCTATGCCTACGCAATAAAATTGCTAAGCAAGCCCCCTGTAGAACTTACTGAAATACAATCTTCTTTAGCTGAAATGGTCGCTCAAGCATTAATCACATCTTTTCATAGTGAGGCTTTGCCAGATGTTGACCTTTCAGAGAAGGAAAATTGGTCTAGTTTATGTTTTATGTTTCAAAACCAACAAAATGATGTGATGACACACTTTCTATCTAAAGCTATTAGCTTAAATAAAGAGTCAAGCATTATTGCTTAATTTGCTTAAGCAGTTCGTATAACAGCGAACTTCAAAAAGGGCAGTCGCCCATTTAATTCAATCAGGGCTAATCACCCACAATTCAACAGGCTCCAAACAGAGCTAAGGAACTACTATGTCTAAAATTAAAGGTATGAGCACAGTTTTTTTACGTGTATCAACAACGTCAGGTCGCAAGAAGTTATTGCCAAATGATGTAAAAATACCAGATAACTTTAACATTCAAGAGCTGGCAAGGTTAGGCTCTAAAACAGTTTTCAATCCAAAAGAGTTAAGACCTTTTGAAAACGCTAGAAAAGAAGCGCAAACCTATTTAACAACAGTAGGCATACGTTTTGGTGGTGGATACGGAATACCGGACTCACGACTAGCTGAGGTCAAAGTTAGAATGGAAATGATAGAAGAAAAGTTTAACAAGGCTAAGCAGTCTTTGTTAGCTAATTATTCAGAACTACTAACAGAGTGGTTGACTCAAATTGAAGTTATTAACCCTGAATTAACTGAGACAATAAAATCTAACTTAATCAGTAGAGAGTATTTAGAGTCGCAAATTCAGTTTTCTTTTTATACAGAAGAGGACGAATCGAAGTTAGCAGGAAATACTTTAATAAATGAAGTTGCAAGTTATGCCAATGAAGCTATCGAACAATTAGCCCGTAAAAAGGAAAAAAGTTCGTTAAATCGCAAGTCTCTTGTCGCTTTAAGAAATATTAAAGATAAGCTCGGTAGTATGAGTTTTCTTAATAATTCAGTTGGCCCAACAATTAAAAAGATAGAAGGTTTTTTGTCTAGCATTCCAGTAACAGGAAAGCTTGGAGAAAACTGGCTTCATGGTCTGCTTAAGGAGTTGTCTTTCTTATCAGAACCAAGCAATTTTGAATTACTTAACGTTTCTGCTAGTTCAGAAATCACAAGTGAAGAAAAAAATGAAGCTATCTCATTAAATGAAAGTTCTGTTAATGATGACTCAGGTTATTTTGAAACAGAAAGTGATGAACTAAACCATGATATTGATAGCCTTCAGGTTATTGACATTGATAGTGATAGTAGTTGTGAAAGCAACAAACATGAACTTGATAATGAAAATGATAATAAAGAAGACGCTAGTTTTGGATGGTTTTAATCCTAAATAGAAACTCTCACCGAAAGGTGAGAGTTTTACCTTTAGTAAACTTAAGTAAGTAAATTATTTAGTTTGTTTATTTAAGTTTGCTGTTCGCAGCACTTATGTATGGCCGGGTAATACAGTCATTTAAATATACCCCTAATTCAATCGAGTAATTTTACTCACAATTCAATATTGGCCTAATCAGCCACAATTCAACCAGCCCTTAACCGGGCTAAGGAACTAAATATGAGTATGTTAAATTCTTTACAAGTTGTCGCTTCTGCTTATGGAGATAAGCTTGGTTTGACTGTTGTTCCATCCAATCGAGCTTCAACAGATGGACAAAGAATCAATGTAGTAATAGACGAAAAGAAACCTGCTGCGACATGGGGTTTTTTAAAGCATGAGGCAGCTCATGTTAGATATACTGATTTTTTAGCCACTAAAGTTAAATACCTTCAGGATATCATTAGTCAAAAACCAATTCTGCAAAAACACAATTTTAGTGTTAAACAGTTATTCTCATTAGTAAATGCTTTTGAAGATAACAGAATTGAATATACATTTGTTCAAGAGTACAAAGGGGCGTTTAAAACGTTTGACGAAATGAATAAATTACTAATAGATGAAGGTAAGTGGCTATGCAGTTATAGCAAAAGCTTAATAAACTCTGCTTATCAATTTGCTGCATTTTATGCTGCTGGCTCCAACCGGGGGCTAAATTATCCTAGCTGTAAAGATCTGTCTTTCCAAGTTGAAGCTGACTTACAAAGGTATATCAATACAGCCGATTATTTAAAATTAAAATCTATCGTTATGTCTTCTGTAAAGTCAACATCAACTCGTGAAGTTATAGACTTATCGGTCAATTTTGCTGAGGTATTGTTGAGTATAGTTTTAGAAGATAAATCAGATGATGAATCAGATGGTAAATCAGATTTTACTTCAGCTCTTGATATTGTGGATAAAGGAGACTTGATCTCTGGCATTCTTAATTCATCAAAAACTAAAGAAAAAGTACCTTTGAATGATTGTTCTCATGATTGGGTAGAGCTACCAACTCAAGGTATTAGTGTTGATAGATACAATAAAGGTATTAATGATTCAGGAAAACTACTATCCAGAATTAACAACCTGACAGAAGCGAAAGCTAGAAACAAAAAAGTTTTAAATGCTAAAGGACGAAAATTATCTAAAAGACATATTTCTCGCATACCTTCAGGTAATCGAAAAGTATTCGTAAAGGTAATTGATGGTATTAAAAGTAATGCGGCAATTTACATATCTGTAGATGTATCAGGCTCAATGAATTCATCTATAGGTGAATCAACTAGGCTTAATGTTGCGTTAGAAGCATTGTCAGCTTTAAGTTTTGCAATTGATAGAAGAAAAGGAAGTGACCTATGTTTAACTGCTTTTAACTCAGGAGTATCATCAATTAAATCCTTTGATGAACATTCCTCTGTTATTTCAAAAGTGGACAAAATGAGATCTAAAGGTGGCACAAGTATTATGCCAGCTATGCGTAGAGGTCTTATTGAATTAGCTAAGGTTACAGCCAAACACAATAGAAATATCATGATTTTTATTACAGATGGCACTCCTAGTGATTTTGAAGAAGCAAATGAGACAGTAACGGACATTAAAAAATCCAATGTTGAAGTTTACGCATTAGGTATTGGTTTAAATGACCTTTCTAAAAGTCGTATGACAGAAATGTTTGGATCAGATTTTGTCAGTGTTAATAAAGCTAATGAAGTACAAAATGAAATATTAAATTTTGCACACATAGCAGTATAAAAAGCCCTTCGGGGTTTTTTCAATCTTGGCCTAATCAGCCACAATTCAATGAGCCCTTTATAGGGCATAGGAACTAAAAATGGGTAGAAGATTAGATGCAAACGATGTTTTTAAACAGGCCGAAGGTGAATGGATAAATATTCTTTCACTTTTAGCTGGAAATGAACTTGGTGATGCAGTTGATAATTTTACAGGTAAGTATAAAAAAAGCTCTCGTTATTTCTGTCCTATGCATGGTGGTAAATCGGGTGAAGCGTTCACGCTTTACAAAGATGCTCACTTGACAGGTGGTGGAGTTTGCAATTCTTGTGGTGGTTATCCTGATGGCGCTGGACTTTTGATGGCAATAAAAGGATGGGATTTTAGAACTTGTTTAGAAAAAGTCGCTGATGCGTTAAATATTGATGACTCTACTAATTCAAGACCTGAATTTAACCGTAAGAAATTTGTAGCACCAGAACCAACAGAAGAGGAATTAATAGAAGCTAAAAGGCTAATTAATAAAAGAGATAAAATTATTAGTGAATGTGTTTCACTACAGCACAAGTCTGCTTTACCTGCCCGCATTTACTTTTCAAGTAGAGGATTGAGTGAGGTAGGTCGATTAGGTGGAGAAGTTTTATTTCATCCAGGTCTTGAAAGCTGGAAAGATAAGAAAGAAGGTGGTTTTGAATTAGAAGGGGTATTCCCAGCGATTGTAGCTATTATTAGGAATGTAAAAGGCGAAGTGAAGAATATTCATCGCACTTTTATTACCAATGATGGACGTAAAGCTGACTTACCTAGCCCTAGAAAAATGGGGGCAGCAATTTTAACTGATCCAGTTAAAGGTTGCTCTATTCAAATTATGCCACCTGCTAGAATAATGGGGGTAGCTGAAGGGCTTGAAACTACACTAGCAGTGTGTGAAGCATATGCTGGTAAAGTAAATATTGCCATGAACAGTGTAATTAACACTTCATTAATGAAGTGTTGGGAACCGCCCGTTGGTTGCGAAATAGTCGTCATTTTTGCAGACTTAGATAAGAGTCAAGCAGGACAGGTGGCAGCTCAAGAACTTTATGATAGATTAACTTCAATGGGAATATTATGCTTTCTTGCATTACCTGAAGAAGAAGAGAGTCTTGAAAATGTTGATTGGGAAAATGTACTTAATTTATATGGAGTAGAAGGTTTTCCTGATTTAAGTACGTTATAAAAAGTGAAAAAAGGGGGCTGTGGCCCCCTTTTTTACGCATAAAATAAGGTTATTATCTTTAATAATAAGTTGTATTTAGAGGTTTACTGAGTTAAAATAAATATTATTTATAAAAAGGTTTGCTTTAATGTTTAGTAAAAATGAAATATCTACTTACAAGGAATTAGCTAGTGCTGTACTGAAATGCAGATGGTTAAAGGTTTTTAAATTAAGTTTTCTAGTCTGTGTCTTTGTTTATTCTGCTGTAGAAGTAACGGGCTTAAGTGAAACTATGGCTTTATTATTATCAATAATGACTTTTATCGTGTTGTTTGTTTATGAGCTGCTTTCACACATCAAAATGATGCGAAATATAGAATTTATGGATAAAGAACTCGATAGCACTATAACGGCATCTTTATGGGATTTATATAAAATAGATGTTTCAGAGATTTTTGACGAAGGCCGTAATCATTATGGCTAAACCAAAACCAGAAGCTAATCTTGTGTATCCCAAAAATACTAATGAACTCTATTATTTGAGGGATTTCTTTTGCAAAAAGCAAAATAACATTACTGATGATAGTCTCACAAAACTAAATGAGTTTAAGTGTATTGATGAACCTAATAACAATGATTGTAAATTAGTAATCGATTTCATTAGAGAAAATGATTATGTATTTTTCTATAGGTGTTACAAAGGCGTTTTAAGAATTAGAGCGAGAGGCGAGTACAAACCTAAAAACACATCGATTAAAAAGGTTTGGCATACCTTTAGCTTGCCGGAAAAAGAAGTTGATATACTTTCAAAGCTTATGCCTGAAAAGAACCTTACTGAATTTTTGCAGGAGTCAGTAAAAAAACAGGCAGCTAAGCTCTTAAAAAAATCTCTTAATAAAACCGCTTAAAAAACTGTGCTTTTACCATTGTTGTAAGATACCTTTAACTTAGTTAAGGGCATCTTGTGAATAATAATAAATCCTCTCTCCAACAAAATCTTAAAGAAAATCCATCTCAGGATCGCATAAAGGAATATATTTTAGATAAAAATAATCCTGTTAATTTTTACGAGCCTATTCTCTTTGAACAAAAGCAGATCAGTGGGTTTAATGTCAAACCACGAATAGATAACGTGGATATATCTAATATTGAAATAACAGATCGAAGTTTGCTTGTTCTTGAACTGCGTGTATTAATTGACGCAATAGAAAAAATTAAAGCGCACCCTTCAAATATATTTAACGTGTTCATTCCTTTATCTCGATCTTCATTGTTGAATAGCTATTTTGTTGAGGCTGTCAATAATTTATCAGAGAGTAAAGCCACTCTAAATAGGGTGGTAGTGAGTGTTGATAAAGGAGTGTATATTAATAAAAGACCTCGAATAAACGCAAGTTTACAAATGTTAAAAGAAAAAGGCTTTAAATTTCTGTTTAGAAATGTTTCAAATGAACTATCATTTCACTCATTCAATCATGAATATGATTGGATTTGTGTTGATGTCACAAGTATGAGCAAAAATTATATTGTGCCAATAATAAGTTTGTTAAATAAAACGGGTAGTAAAATTATAGCTGTTCGAGAGGGGGGAACCCTTTCAGACATTGATTTAGACAATCATGTTTTTAAATACATATCTGGTCAAAGTGTTGGAGAGGCGCATAAAATTCCGATATCCAAAAAATGGGAAATTATGTAGACATCTGATTTTGATGAATTTGTAGTATTCAGTGATTTATGGTTTTAATTGATTGGACTTTGTTTAAAAAGTAACAATTTTAGGATTGAAGTATCTTTTTTGATATAAATCAAGCAAAATAGTTATAAATGGCGTTACGGAGTTTCCAATGGGTTTAAAAAATCATAATAGCGAAGCCACTACTACAAATTATAGAGGTATGAGTTTTCGTGAGATAAAGCTATCAATTGAAGCTGGGGAGGTATCTGAAAAAGTTGTGGTATCTGTTTATTTGGCTACTGGTGATGATAGTATTCTTGAAGCGCTAGATTTTTCAACTGCTTGTGCTCTGACTAGTCGCTTACCGTTCAAACCAAAAAGAATTTTAAAGTCATTAATAAGTGATAAATCCGCAGCTTTTTCAGCAGATTACCTCATTGAAGAAGTGATGTGGTATTCTTTTGCAACTCAAGATATCAAAGATGAAATAGTAGATTTTGTTTTGGCTGAGCAGTATTACCCCATAAATATTCTAGCTGACATAAAAAAATATTCTCTCGACTATATTCTAAATAGCATTGAGACAGAGGTTACGTGTTCTTATTTAAAAGATCTTCTCTTTAAAAAAGCAACCGAAGAATCTGAGATACATAATATTTTAAATCATCGCTATATAAACTTATCTTTGAGTGAGATTAAAGATAGGGAAATACCTGTAAAAACAATAATCGCTTATTTTTTGAATAGTAAGTTTGTTGTTAGTGATTTAAATAAATTAGAAATTTCAAGCTGGATGAAAAAGCAGGGTGATGAAGTTTCTTTACTTTTTGCTAATAAATTATCACAAAAAAAATAAGAAAAAGGCGGTAATCAGCCGCCTTGAGTTTTTCAATTCAATCATCTAAGGAACTAACATTAGATGGTGCTATGTTAGATATATTCACTGTTATTGTCAACAAGCCGTACATTAAACTCCCCTGGTATATTCTCTGCTAACATTGCCTTAATTATTTATATGATAACTATAGGCAACATGAAAACATTTCCTAAAATATTTAAAAATTCTATGTCGGTTGAGCTTTTTGAAAAGCTAAGCAACCTTTGTCATATCTATTCAGGGTTAAATATTCGTTATGATGGTGAGAATGTCACTCTGATGGATGAATTGGAACTCTATCTTGAGTTTTTTCTAGTAGAGCAAAAACCACTGCAACATAAAAAAATCATATTAGCTAAGGTAGAAGCTTTCATGTTAGATAGGCTGAAACTCTCTAAGTTTTCTTTTCTTGATGTCTCCATAGGTGATAAACACTGGAACCCTAGAGAAATTTCCTTTAAACAGTTCCAGATAGAATTTTTGCATGATGGGGAGTTAGTGGTTATAGAAAAAAGAGATCGGGTATTTAATTTAATTGAAGTTATGGGCTCTTAAACATGTTTAAAAAAATATTTTCTCAACCTGTAAATGACAAGCCAGTACGTGCAGAAACTACGAAAAAATATAACAATTCTTATATAGCTGAAACCACAGAAGTTTTACTTAATAGGCAAAAAGAAAAGTTATCAGATATAAAAATGTCGTTATCTATGAGTGAGAACATCTACAGTAGTTTCTACCTTCAGATGTTCTCTAATTTGGTTATGTTGGCCCAATGTGTCCCTGCTTCCGAATCGCATCATCATTCGCATAAATATGGATATATAGATCATGTTTTTGAGTGTGTCGTACTTTCACTACGACAACGTGAGGGTTATGTGTATAGGTCTGAGCGCGAAGATCTAATTATGAAGAAAAAAGATGTATTTACTTTTGCTTGTGTTGTAAGTGCGCTTTGTCACGATCTTGGAAAGCTGATAACTGATATCGAGTTTTTCAATGTTACAACAGGTAAACCTCAAGATTTAATTAGTGAACCATTAGAACCAGGTACGGAGTATATTTTTAGATTTTATCCCGGAAGAAATAAAGAAGATCATAAAGCTGCTGGGTTATTGTTATTTAGAAATGTTATAACTGCTTCTGGCCTTGATTGGGTTCAACAGGAGCCGGGCCTCTTTAGAGAGCTACTTCATTGCTTGTCTGGAAATCATGCATTATCGGGAAAAGTTGGTGAAATAACCTTAAAAGCAGATAGGTTTTCAACTTCATCCAATATTGGATCAGTTGCTTCGAAATTTTCAGTATCTACGCCAACTAATGCAGTTTCAAGCCACTTATCAAATCAAATGGATAATGAGCAGTTACAAAAAACGACTTCAAATATTAATTCAAATAATAGAGCTGTAGAAATAATTAGTGCATTAATGAGTTGTATTCAAAATCATGAGATGTACGCTAACGGCAAAAAAATCGGTTCAAAAGGTGGTTTTGCGTGGATTACAAAAGATAGTGTCTATGTTGTTAATCCAAGGTGTTTTGAGCTTATAAATGGAGCTTTAAAAGCTTCTCAATCTCAGATTAAATTAACCCAAGCCACAGTCTGTTACAGTATTCTAGGGGATGCAGGTTTCATAAATAAAAACAATGGCCTGTATTATAGTTATTGCACAATAGATAAAGATAATTGGAATAAAAAACTTCCTCTCGTTCGTTTTTATAGAGACAAAATTGATCCTGAATATCTTCTACCTGAATCGTCAATGAAGGTTGTTAGCCCTGAAGATGAAGATACTGAAGAGAAATATACTAAAGAAAAAGCAACTGAACATAGCGAAAAATATCTGGATGAAGATTCAGATAAGGCTATGCCTTTTAGCAGTTCAACAAGTGAAGTCCTAAGTCAAAACACCACTGTAAGCACTATAAGTATTGTAAGTGACTTAACAGGCCAGGTGCCTGAAGAAAAGGTATTGGTCGAAAAAACAAGTGAAGAAAAACGAGAAATGAATGCTTTCTCAGAAGCGTTTTTTAAGTGGTTAAAAGTGAAATTTAAATCAAAAGGGATAGATGTAAATAAAAAGAATGCCCCTGTGCATATTGTCAATGGAAAAATATGCCTTGTATCACCAGCTATTTTTAAAATATTTCTAGATGATAAGGCTTCAGAAAGAATCCTGAATAGTTGCAATATTCCTGTTGAAGAAAACAGTCATGAGATGACTAAAAAGCTTCAATATGAGCTATTTGAAAATAAGGTTCATTATCGAGATCAAAATATGGGCAATATTTTAAACTTTCGTGTTCAAGGAAATAGAAATGCTAAAAGTAGGCTTGCTGGTATTTTGTTACTTGAGGAAATGAACTTACTTTTACTTGAAAATAGTATGAACAATAGTAGGGAGGTATATCTTTCGTCGGTAATATTAGACTAAACACATTAAAGCAAGAAATTAACGTAATGATTTTTATTTAACTTAAGGGGAGTGTACAATGCGTAGTCAGGTAGAGGTGTTTAATTGAACTCTTGTTATTCAGATTTAGTATTAAATAGCGGTGTTTTTGATTTATTATTCAAGTATGCCACTGTGAAAGAAGCTTTTTCTTATTCGGATATGAGTAGAACAACCTTTTATCAATACGCGTCTATGGTTGATATTAAGGCACTCTTATTAAAACAAGCGCTTAGTAAAAGGCAGTGTATTGATGTTCTTTCGGTTGTTTCAAGCTTAGAAAAAAAAGGCTATAAAAAAGAAGATGTACTTAAAAATATTGCTTTAGTAGATTACTCAAATGATTTCGAGAAAAATTTGATATCTATTATTAGCTGTAAAAGCAGGTTACAAACAAAAATTAATGTTATCATCAGTGATCTTTGTAATTATAGTGACTACGGTGGTTATCTTATACCGTATTCTTGTAAAAGCTCTGAAGCTGTTGATTTAATGTTTTGTGTCTCTCTTTTGTCAATAACAGCTTCTAGTGAAAAAGCGTTAAAATTTATAATAAGCTCTGAAGATTTTTGCGATAATTTTGGAGTTGTAAACAGTAGAAAACACCTATTAGAAGTTGTTATAAAGTCTCTTAGATTGCCATTGGATATAGGCTTACAATCAAGTGAACTGTTAATTACGACAAATTCTAAGTATAAACCATTAGTTTTAGAACTCCTTGATAGAGGTTGGGGAAAAGATGTTGCTGGTTGACGTATATAGTTTGGATGTAGAGCTCATTTTCTATAGGATGATTGAAAAGTCATCTAAGGAAAACTTAAAGGATTTAGAGGCAATATCAACATTATTGACATTAAGTTATGATGATGTGATATACGTTAAAAATGCACATGATAAGGGTGTAATTAACCATAAGTTATCTTCTGTATTCTTCTCTGACTACGGTTCTTTATGTAAAAGTGACGGTGAATCGATAGAATTTAGCGAGTTTATTTCTTTGTTGCCAGGGATGATAAATGAACATTTATTTTCGATTGATATGATTTTCAATGGCGCATCAAAAGAAACTGTGGGCAAGCTTGGCCTATTAAAACACAAGCGAATAAGTGAATTAAGAAACTGTTTTGATATAACTTCACGAAATAACTCTTCACATACGGAAGAACAAAAACACCAAATTTTAGATCATATTGAACAAAAATCTCGTGCTTATATGGGCGTGTACGATAAAAATGATGATTATAAAGCCTTTTCAAAGGTTGTGATGTTAATAGCCAGAAACCTTAAAGATGTGGGTATTGATTATCCATATGAGGGAATAACCTCTGCTTTATTAGCTGGGTTAACAAGCAAAAATTTCATCGATAATTACCCGTATGCATACACATTAGGCCAGTATGTTAACAAGTTATATCAACCACAAGTAACCGACAACAATGGTTGCGACAATATTTACCACTTAGCAGGTTAACCCCTTGTCAATATCGCACTATAGCCAAGATGTTGAGTCCCTTTTCTTTCGTATGATTGAAAAGGCAGAATCAGATAAGTGCCCCTCATTATTGCAAATAGCTAATTTATTAACTTTGCCTTTCGATGATGTTCTATATATAAAACGAAAAGAAATGCAAGGCATAGTCAATTACAAAGTATCTTCAATGCTATTTGAAGATTATCAAAAAGCATGTTTTTCGTCAGGTAATCATGTCGATTTTAAAGGTTTTGTTTCCCAATTTCCTTTGCTTTTTAGCAAGTACAGCCAAGCAATATTGATGCTTCAACTAGGAGCAAAAAGGGAAGTTGCCGCTATTTTATCTGGCCTTAGTTTTAACAATGTAAAAGCGTTAAGAAAAAAGCTGAACTTAACTACTAGAGCAGAACATGAAGATTTTGATAGCGACATTCCCAGTGTTGTTTTTTCTTATATCGAAAGCAATCAAAGATCTCTTTCCGGTATATTTTCTGATAATGGAACTACAAAAGAGTTCAATGAAGTCCTAATACTTCTAGCTGAAAATCTAAAAGAAATGGGCATAGTACCGCCTTTTGAACATCTAATTAAAGCGCTGGTGTATCATTTGAAACATGGCTCTTTGGTCAGTTTTAAAGGTGAATGTTTTTACTCAACGCTTTTAGCTCATAAATTAGAAGCATTATACACTAGTAAAGGTAAGTTACTTGAACCTGAAAAAACAAAAGAAGAGGTGGGATACTATTAAATAAGGCGAACAATAATGACTTCATCCGTCAATGAAATACTGAAAAATCACAAAACTACAGAAGAACCAAACGATGATTTATTAAATCGTTTCATTCAAGAATCAACTAACGACTCCTCAAAAATTGGTAAATTACAGTCTGAAATTTCGGCAGTTATCCATACCAAACAAGCTGCAATTTTAATTCAAGGCAAGCTAATAGAAGACCAGCATAAAAAAAGTAACACGAAAAGAGCTGTTATTGGCCTTTATAAATTTGCTTCAATGGCATCCATTTTAGAGTCAAACATTAAAAAAGACGATCCTTTTGCTGATTATATTTTCTACAATTTTCATGAGGAAATCATCAATGAACGAGCTAAATTAAAGGCTAAATTAGCGACATTTAAGAATTGGATTAACAGTAAAGTACCTTCAAATTTATCACTAAATGAGTCTATGAACGTTAGGCCATTGGAGATGAAATTTAAGTTTAATAGCGCTCTGGCATTCCAACTTTCTTACCTCATTTTAGAGCAAGACGAATACTTTAGATTGTTAAAATTAGCGCAACATATTGCAGTAATTGATAGCAATCAAGCGAATGATAACATCAATGAAAACATGAGAGATACACGTAGAATCATGAACATGATTTACTTGTATAAAACATCAAACGCTACCCGTTCTGACCATAAAGCAAACAACCAAGTATGGAAAAGAGCTTGTGAAATGATGCCTCAGTTAGTCTTGCCTGAATCAATTTTAACCGGGGAGAAACGAAGTGCTTTAGCGCCTTTTATCAATTTACGCCCTGAAGAACAGACATCAGAAATGGTAGATAAACCTTCTCAAATTAATGATCAAACAACAAAAGATAAAGAAAAAATTACCGAAACAACAGCTTAATTTCCATCTAAATCCACTTAAAGAACCCTCAGATTTGTGGTTTTTTTTATGCCTAAAGAACCAAGGTACAACCAAAAAGACAAACAAAAAACTACATATTTATTCTTGGCATTCTATTTTTTAAAAGAAATAAGGTAAACATTACTTTAAATAAAGTAGGGTTTACTTGATGCGTTAATGCTAGTTATTTTTCTATGGCAATTGAATTTTCTTTTTATACACAACCTGAATCCATCATGAAAAGGTGGAAAATTTATATCTTTTATATTTAACATTCTGCTTAATTTTACATCCTTTTTTGATTTTTTTGCGCCTATAATTGGTCGGTGGATGATGGTGGAGTTACTGGTAGATGATGGTGGATGGGACGGTGGATGGTGGTGGATTTGCTGGTGGGTAATGGTGTTGGATGCCTGTTTATAGTGGTGTACGCTGGTGGAGTGGTTTTTGGGTTTCTAGTGGTTCCCTTTAATAATTAATATTAATTAATTACCTTTAAAGATAATAATAGTATTTGTTTGTTTTTGTTGTTTAGTTTGATATTATTTTTGAAGCCACATTTTGTGTGGTTTTAAATTGCCGATAAGGGTAGGCTAAATCCCCAAGCTTTTGTTTGTATATTGCAAGCTCAGTTATTATTTGCAGACCTTAAGGCAAATTGAAAGATGGTCATTATAAAAACAGGTTATGCCAGTGCTGATTTTTTTCAGCTCAATCATAAATTCAAATCGCCCTTTTTATAGAAGGGCTTTTTTTTGTGCCGCATAAAATCCCGTCTTAATCCCTACAATGTAAAATGCCGTTAATCTTAAAAACGGATATACATAAATGTTCAGCTCTTCTATAAAAATATTAACTCTTGGTTTATCGGTTTCACTTTCTTCAGTCGCAAGCGAAAATGATAAAAATGAATTTACCCAATTATCACGTTATACAAAAATAAATGTTAATAGTGAAATGCAACAACGCAATCCACTAAAGACAATTGTAAGTATGAGATTTCCACCGTCGATTAAGACGGTCGGACAAGCTCTAAGTTACAGTTTGGATATGTCAGGTTATACAATCCCAAACGCCAAAGGTTTAACAAAAGAAACACGTATATTGATGTCCAGAAAACTCCCTCGTATCCATCAAGAATTCAAATTTGTCACAATGGAAAATTTGCTTAAAACACTCTCAGGAAATGCTTACACGCTTTTGATAGATCCTATTGAGAGAGAAGTTAATTTTGTAGCCAATATAGATTATTAGAGATTAAGAAAATGATGAATGATGATAACAGTAATGAACCAAAAAAAAGTCAAGAACAATGGGTCGAGGAAGCGCTAAAAGAGAACGAGCAAATCGCTGGTAAATTACCCGAATCACAAAGCGAAGATGTCACCGATGAATTACCCAAACCTCTAAGCGAAGATATTCCCCCTAATACGGAAAATACAAAAAAACCAAAAGCGAAAAAAAAGCGTTTTAACAATATTCAAAAAGTCATGATGATTTTTATCATGATTATAAGTGTCGTTTTAGTTTCTTTGTATTTTTATGTTAATCACAAAAAAGAAGTGAGTAGGGATGTAAATCCAATAGAAGAACTTCGTAAAAGTTTTGAGGCATCTTTATCCAACTTAGAATTAAAAGTTATCGCAGTTAAAGAAAATGAACTCATACCGCTATCCGAAAAAATTGTAAGTTTAAAAAAAGAAGTAACCGCCTTAAAAAGTAAAAACACCGAAATGGAGTTCTTACTTGATAACTTAAAAAAAATAGTCGCTGAATTTAGCTCTGATGAAAAAATAAATCAGCAGTTACTCGAAATTGCCAGCAAGAAAGGTGAGGCGAATGAGAAGACAATCAAAAGGCTAATGAATCAAGTACAACAACACCTTAAAAACAAACCAGCAAGCAATAAAAGTCAACCTAAAAGCAAAGCATCAAAAATAGCATATCCATCTCAAATAAATGGATTTGCGCTTTTCAATGTTGATTTGTGGGGTAATGAGAGTATCGCTGTTTTTGCTAAAGAAAATAAAATCGTAAAAGTGAGGGAAGGAGAATTTATTGAGGGTTATTACGTAAAGGTTATTTCCCCAAATAAAAAGCAAGTCACTCTTGAAAGCAAAGGCAGAATATCCATTGTGAGTGTTAAATAATGCCAAAAGCCAATAATTCATTTTTAGCACTTATTTTAAGTTTGTCTTTAGGTGGGTGTAGTTCAATGTCTCTTTTCGATAGTCAAAGTAGCAAGCAAGCATCATTTGTTTTGCCTAACGCCTCCTTAGCGCCAAAATGCTCGGTCAAATTAAATAACAGAGATGTTTACTGGACTAAGTTTGAAAACGGCTCTATTTATCTCTACGTGGGCAAGAACAGGGTTAAATGTTTTCTTAGGAAGGTAGATTCCTAGCGCAGTTATGTGTTGATTTAGGTTTAGATGTTTTTACTAAAAGTGTGACGGGGTCACATTTTCTTTTATTTAAGGGTAGTTATGAAATTTAGTCTGACAAAAAAGAGCGTTATAGCATTAATTGTGAGTATGTCCTTTTCGGTTTCATCCCAACAACAAACAATTAACGCAACGGAAAGTGTGGTAATTACATCAGCCGAACTTGCATCTACAGAAAAACAGTTAACGGATTATTTTAATAAAATGTCAGCTTTGGATGTAGCTAAAGCTAGAACGTGGGGTTTAACAAATAAGGATTGGGGTAGATATAAGAAACTCATGGCGACTAAGGGTAGAGATATACTTTCACCTAAGATAGATCCTATTACATTGCTGGGCGTAGAAGCGCGTACAGAGTCAGAGCGTATGCATTATGCAAGACTGTTCAATCAGTTTGAAACATCACGCACTATAAAGGAAATAGCTTTTGCTAGTGCTCAAGCGGCTGACTTGAAGAGAATGAACCCTTTATCGGGCGCTTTTGTTTCGTATACAGAACAAAGGAATGATAGGAAAGAAGCATTCTTTAAAGATGAACCAGTCCAGCCCTCAAAAGGCATCTTTCATCAAGTTTATATTGATTTAAGAATTGCCTGTGACGAAAGTTGCACTAAAAAGATAATGGCTTTAAATGGAATGAAGAAAGTGGATTTCTATTTCATCAACGCTATTTCAGATGATGATATTTTCGTGTTCGCCAGGAGTAATAGTATTGATTCTAAAAAAGTGCAAGATGGAGATTTTACTTTAAATTATGCAGACAGCACTTCACCTGAATTCAAAGGTGCCATTCATGGTTTGATTAATCACGATGGAAAACCAGCTAGAGAAATAAAGTGGTAGTTTTTTTGTTTAGGATGAATTCTTTGAAGTATTTATTTTTCATGTCTTTACTTGTGCCGTTAAGCTGTTTCTCAAATGAAATACCAGCGGGGTTTTACCATGCATCACAAAAAGAGAATGTTCCGGTGAGAGTTTTATATGCTATAGCGCTAAATGAAAGCCAAGCAAAAACAAACTTAGGTAGAATTATTGCTTGGCCCTACTCATTAAATGTTCGGGGCAAAAGTTTTTACTTCAATACACATGAAGAGCTAAGGACATACATTTATGAGTTATTGCGTGAAGGTGAGACTAGCTTCGATGTTGGCATAGCCCAAATTAATTATTATTGGCATAAAGATGGTTTTGATTCTATTGACGATTTAATTGATCCGACAAAAAACCTTGAGTATGCCGCACGTTATCTTAAAAGCCATTATGACAAAACAGGAGATTGGTGGTTATCGGTTGGAAAGTATCACGCTCCTAATAACAAAAGGCTTGCTTCTAATTATCAAAAGAGAGTTCATAAAATATGGTTAACCCTTTAAGTTTTTCTTTGATTTTATTTCTGTCGTTTAATGCCGTAGCTAAAAGCGACAATATCGAAGACAACATCACAGTCCAGAGTATTATCGGTGGTGAATTCAAAACCACTGTGATTCATGATTCAGGCAATACAGTATCAATAGATTACTTTTACAAGAAAAATCCAGACGTACAATCTTTAGAAGAAAAGCGCAATAAAATTACTTGGTTGAAAGAGAAGATACTCAAGAATAGTCAAACATTGGCTGAAGAAACTAAAGCAAAACTACTGAAGGGCCATTTTCCATATAAGACTGAAGTCATTAAATTATCCCAGGTTATGAGGGCTAACGTTTTGCGTGACATTCCCAATTTAGAACACAATATGTTTATCATTGGCAACGACACATATTCAATTGATTGGTTAATAGAAAACAAAGAAGAACTTTACCGTTTTGGTGCTACAGGCATATTAACTGCCTGTGGGTCAAAAGAAGAATTCAAGCGTATAGCTACCTTAGCCAACCCACTTTCATTGATGCCAGTCAGTGCAGATTTCATCAGCAAGGAATTTGATGTTAAGCATTATCCGGTACTAATCACCAATCAAGGGGAATTCAGATAATGAGTGATGTAAATACCGAAGCATTATTGAGGCCAGCCGTTGAGCTTGGTGTTGCTTTCTCGTCATTAATGATGGGAGGGATTATCATTGTAGCGCCAACATTGTTTATGTTGACCGAACAAGTGTCCTACGGGATGCTTGTTTTATTTGTTCTGTTTGCTTTTATAAGAGGTAAGCAGGGGTGGCGTATTTATAGTTACCAGCGCAATCTTAAACGCCTTCCTAGTTTTACAATGCTTTCCTCTCAGGTGCCTGTGTCCTTAAAAAGCATTTGGTATGGTCGAGGTTTTGAGTGGACAGCTACACATACGCAGCGATTATCAGATTTACGTAAGCCACAAAATAGAAAGTATCTTGAGATGGGTTCACTTTATGATGGTGTGCGAAAACTTGAAAAAAAGTATGAAGACTCCGAAAGTGTTTCAAATTTTCTATCCATATTCCAATCACAATCTTTTTTTAACCCGGTAAAACCATTGCCTCCCGTTGGGGGAGAAAAAGCTATTCATGCAGTTGAACCGGATGAAGAGGAAATAAACACTCCATTAGATACGCGAACCGGGCATACATTAGTGCAAGGTACTACGCGCGTAGGTAAGTCAAAATTATTAGAAGTATTGGTTACTCAGGCTATTCACAGAAAAGATAAAAATGGTCGTTACGAGTCAGCAGTAGTTGGACTTGATCCAAAAGGAGATGCTGGGGTGATGGCTCGAATGCACATGGAAGCAAAAAAAGCTGGCAGACCTTTTTATATCTTTCACCTTGGCTTTCCAGATATCTCATGTCGTTATAATGCGATAGCAGGTAGTTTTTCTCGTTATACCGAAATTGCTTCACGCTCAACTGATGCACTTTCAGGTGGTGGCGATAATTCAGCTTTTAAAGATTTTGCATGGAGATTTGCAAACGTTATCGCAATGTCACAAGTGGCACTTGGTGAACGACCTACTTTTGAAACGATTCAAGAGTACATGTTAAATATAGAGCCGTTATTCATTCGATATTCTGAACTGTATCTAGAAAAGCACGACAAGGCTTGGTCTGATATTGTTGAAGATATTGAAGGCAACCTTAGACCCAAAGACATACCTCGAAACATGCAATCAAGAACAATGCGTACTGTTGCGCTCTCAATGTATTTACAGCAACAAAAAATATTCGACCCTATTGTTCGTGGCCTATTAAGCTCTGTTGCTTATGAAAAATCTTACTATGACAAAATTACCGCTTCATTTTTGCCTATGCTTGAAAAGCTCACTACGGGCAGGACGTTAGAGTTAATAGCACCTAACTACGATGACTTAAGTGATAAGCGGCCTATACTGGATTGGCTTAAGGTCGCTCGTCAAAATGCAGTTGTTTATTGTGGGTTAGATGCGATGACGGATGGTACTGTTAGCGATGTAATTGGTTCAAACATGTTTTCTGATATGGTTAGTATGGCTGGTTATATTTACAAATTCGGTGTGGAAGAGGGTTTTGGTTCAATGTCTAAAGATGATGTTAAGCCAATATTCAGCGTGTTTGCAGATGAAGTGAATGAATTAGTTGGCCCTAAGTTTATTCCGTTATTAAATAAAGCTGGTGGCTCTGGTATTAACGTAACGGCATTCACTCAAAGTTATGCAGATGTTCCAGCGAAACTTCAAGATGAAAACCTTGCCAAAGTGGTTTACTCAAACTTCAACACGATAATCATGATGCGAGTTAAAACAAAAGAAACGGCAGAGTTGCTTACAGACCAATTGGGTGAGGTTTATATCAATAACGTCACAACGGTATCCGGTGTTAATGATAACTCTAATACTGAAAACCAAATTCATTTCACCTCTAAAAATGAAGACCGCATGACTACTGAGCGTGTACCTCTTCTTGAAGCCGACACTATTATCAACTTACCTAAAGGGCAAGCTTTCGCGCTTCTAGATGGCTCTCGTTTGGTCAAACTGAGGATTCCATTACTTGCGGATTGCGCTAATGAGCTCCCTCCATCAATTAGAGAAATTTATGATGAAATGTCTAATAACTACCGGACAAGCTCAGGTTGGTGGAAGCCAAGTGAGTTTATTCATTCTGATTTAGCGCAAGATGCTTACCAGGCGTTTGAAGTTTCAGATTCCGAAGCGGAAGATGATTATAAAAAGTTATTAATGGAGATGGAAAATGAGTGATGGAGCTCCGGCAAATAATGATAAACGAGGGAACATACTAGACTTTCTTATAAGTTCCTTTGTGGTAATTATAGTTAGCTTGATTTTAAGTATTGTTGTTGAATGGTTAGGGATGATTTTTTTGTGGGAAGATGAAGGCAGTATGCATTCGTTAAACATGCTTGCTAATGAGGTTACTTTTATCAACGAAAATTTTTCTAATCAAGGGGTTGCTGGTTATAACCCTGCACATGTTATCGATTCTGTCTATCAATACATTTATGGTGAGCAAGATGGTACAGGCTGGATTGACCGTTTAATAAATTTGCTTAAAGAGCCTACAACATCCGAGGCTTCATTTGTCGAAAAGTATGGGAAAATAGGTGTTAATGGTGTAAAGGAATTTATGCTTGCTGCTGTTTATGTAACTTTAGTTTTTACCATTCGATTGTCAATATTGTTTTTGTCACTTCCTTTGTTTGTTTTGGTGGGTATTCTTGCACTTATCGATGGACTTGCTAAGCGTGATGTTCGTCGCTGGGAAAATGGGCGAGAATCAGGTTTTAGATATCACTATGCAAAAAAATGGATAGCACCAAGCTTTTTTGTTACATGGATAATTTACCTTTCTCTGCCGTTTAGTGTTCATCCTAATTTTGTAGTATTACCTTTGGCTCTGTTCATGGGGTTCACTATTAGAGAGTCTGCGAGTTGGTTTAAGAAGTATTTGTAATAACTGTGCTACAATCGCAATTACAAAGTAAAAGGGATTTCTAATTATTGTGGGAAAGTAATAAGAACTACTAAGTATTAAGGATAGCGTTGCATTCACCGTTTTAACTCAAGACTCATTGCTGTCGTTGATATTCTATTTCTTACCGCCAGCTATGGGCCATAGTAGTTATCGTAAAAACCTCTTATGTTATTTTTATGTAATGATGTGTAATGTTCTATTTTATTTTGGTAGTATTTTTAATAGGTGTTCAACCTATAAATTTAAAATTTTGAAATGAAATAAACATGAAGAAATGCTTTGGTTATAAGTGAGAATATTAATACTACGGTGTAAATTGTATTTAATAAGTGACGGGGAGGCTATGTGTGACCAAGACCACAATTATTTAGAATCTGATGGTTAAAGGTTTAGAGATGATACTTGAAGAATATGTAAACAAGGTGGCAGGTGTTTTTATGCTGCCTGACACCTGCTTTAAAGTAAAGGAACTGATGGAAGATGGTCGAAGTAGCTCTGATGATTTTGCAGAAGTTATTTCGGTTGATCCAATTATGACATCGAACTTGTTACGTATAGCTAACAGTTCAATTTACAATTTCTCTAGAGAGATAAGTACCATTTCACGCGCAATAACTATTGTCGGCTCTAGCGCAATCTACAACATGATGATGGTTACTTTTGCTTCGGATACAATCAAAGCGTTTTCAACAACAGCAATAGATTTAAACCGCTTTTGGAGAACAAGTGTGTTTTGTGGCGTTGTTGCTAAAAATTTATCTATCTGTGCAGGAATTAGAGATAGAGAAAGGATGTTTGTCGTTGGCTTAATGCAAAACCTTGGGGAGTTGGTTGTAGCAAAATTCCAACCAGAACTAGCTAAAGAAATAGAGAAACTTGAAAGCGATGTGTTACCTTGGGATAAACAACAAAGTACTGTTGGTTTTCATTATGCCGATTTGACTGCGAAACTACTTAAGGCATGGTGCATTCCAGAAAAGATAATCTTGCCTATTAAACACTTTAATCAAGCTGAAAGTATTCAGCTTAATAAAGATATAAAAATATTACATATAGCCTCACGACTTGCACTTGTTGATAGTCATCCAGAATTGTACAGTCGAGCTGAACTAGTATGTGAAGATATGTGTCGCGGAATAGATATTCCACTTAAAGATATAAACACCGCCTATGAATATGCAGCAAAGGAAACGCAAGGCATAATTACGCTTATCAGTTAACCCACTAAAATTGGCGGTAGTGCCGCCTTTTTCACCGCAAACCTATCAATCCCTTAAGATACTCGTAATAACGAACAACTTATTACTTAAGGGTAACAATGCTTAACAAGATCACACTTCTACTTTTGGGAGCTGCCGCTTTCACAGCTAGTGCTTCTACTGTTGTAACGGATGATGGACTAGGAGTTAAATATTCAAAAGACACTCATGGTCAACGCTTGGTCGATGATATAACCATCCAGGTTTCTTCTATTCGAAAACAAATGTCGAGCTTAAATGAAAGCTATCTGTTGGAAAAGCAAAAGCTTCAAACTTTGTTTGTTAATCAAATGATGGTTCTTGATAACAAATATGTTTTGAAAAACACTGCGCTTGATAAAGAGTTAGTTCAGTTGGATGACTTGTTAAGCACACGCCAAAAAGCAATAAACTACATCGAAAAAGAGCATGAATACCGTTACTTCACTGTAGGTAAAGGTTCATTCAAATTGCAGTTGGCAAAGTTTGCAGATCGGCTTGATATCAAAACAGTCCGTTGGGCTGGTGTGCCTTCTTGCGTTGATTGGGAATTGGATAGCACATACAAGATAGATATGTCTGACACTCGTAACGCTATAGATGAACTGCTTGATGGTATGGCGCTAAGCTATGAATACTTCTCTAGAGATAACTCTTTAAATCTCACATCGTTAGTTATTTTGGGGGATTGTAAAAATGGGTAAGTCAATTATAGCAATAGCCATTCTCTCGACATTATGTGCCTGTAGTAGCGAACCTACTCGCTACGTAGGTACTGCGATTAAAACAACACCTCATACGCAATCAATTACCAGCAATGATAAAACGGTAATGTTTGAATATAAAAACGGCAAAAAAGAAGTTGTATCTACTCAAAACATTTTAACGTATGCACCACCTAAAAAAGCCACAGTTGACTTTAGTGATAATTACAAAAGCCATTCTTCCGATTTAGAAAAGAAAGAACCAACAACAATAACCGGTATGGAAAATGTGAAAGCATCTAGGACTGGAAATTCTCCTGTTATGGTTGTTTCTGGCAGTAATACATTAACAACTAAAGATAGGGAGGTTATTGCAGACATTTCGAGGCACTTAACACCTGAAGATGAAATCCTAAACTCAACTCCTAATCCTTTAGATTACCAAGTAGAAACTGAAAAGCCCTTTTTGTCCGTTCAGGCTGTTTCAAAGCGTTTATTTGCAACAGTTGATACAGATAAAGTTAAAGCTCACTTGATTGCTAATCACTACAATACGGATGTTGATGAAAGCAATGACCGCAAGCTTGTTGATAAACCTAAAGCGACATTAACTTTTGTTGTTAAAAAAGGAACGTTAAAAGAAAACATTTCAGCATTGTTATCTCACGGAGATGACATCTCAGTGATAGCTAACATCTCTAACAACCACTTTATGTTCAATGAATTTGAAATGCAGGGCTCTTCGATGTTGCATATTTTAGATAGAATTCTTGATGCGTATAAAAGTCCTCACCCTTTAAAAGCCAGAGTTAAAACAATTAACAAAATAGTGGATATTGAATATGATAAATAATTTTAAAATAAAAACAGTATTCCTTAGTTCTAGTATTTTACTTTCAGCTTGTTCATTAATTGAAGAGCCAAAAGCTATCTACAGCAATGCCAAGGAAACATATAAGCAAGCACAAGAAATTCGTAATCAAAAGCCTACTTATAAAAATATTACTGTTGAAGATGTTCTACACGTTGAGCAAATATCATTGGAAGAGGCTGACAAGCCTGAGTGGTATTTTAAGCCAAAGAATCTTTCTTTTAAAAAAGCACCCTTTGGTATTGTTATAGAGCAAGCCTTTAAAAGTGCTTCTGTTAACTTTAAATATGTTGATGATGTTTCCTTAGACAAAAAGATATCACTGCGTTCAAACGGCACATTAGGTGAAGCACTAAAAGCTATAAGTAATGCGGCTGGCTATTCATATCATGTAGATAGCAATACGATAACTTTTTCTAAATTCCAAACGCGCACTTTTGATGTAGCAATGATTCCTGGTATTGAAGAATTTGGCGTTGGTAAGAAAGGTGGCGCTACAAATGAGAGTAGTAGTGAAGATGGTGAAAAATCTATCATTACTTCGTCTGATGAATTTGCTCATACAAGCGGTGAAATTGATATTTACAAAGACTTGAAAGCGACTTTGCCTTTATTAATTTCAACAGAAGGCAAGTTTGAGTTAAACCCGGCAACTACATCGCTAATGGTAAAAGACTACCCAGCAAATATCTCTAAAGTTGAAGAGTACATAGCTGATCAGAATGAGAAAATGACTCGCCAAGTTGGTATTGATATGACCATCATTGACGTTCAATTTGATGATGTAACTAAGCTCGGCCTTGATTGGGGTATCGTAGGTCAACAATTGGGTAGTCGAGACTATGGCATTAGCTTAGACAGCACGTTCCTAAAAAGCGTTGCTTCAAGCTCTTCCGCTCCAATGGTGATAGAGGCAACTGTTGGCTCTGGTCGTGGTGCCGGGACATCGGCATTAATCGAAGCACTTAAATCACAAGGAAGTGTCTCTACTAGGTCTTATCCTCGCTCTGTAACGCTAAATAATCGTGTTGCTAAATTACGTTCAATCATCCGTGAAAACTTTATTGAAGAGCAAAAAATCACTAACACTATAAATGTTGGTTCGGAATCTGCGATTAAACAAGGCAAAGTAGAGACTGGATTTTCTATGTATGTGCTTCCAAAAATATACAAAAATGAAGTTATCATGCGTTTGACAACAAACCTTTCTACATTACTGGCGCTTGAATCAAAAGGAACAACAGGTAGTAGTGATTCAAACGGCACACAGGTACTTATTGAGGCACCTAAAGTGTCCGATAAAGACTTTGATAATTCAGTTATTATTCGTTCAGGCAATACTTTATTGATTGCTGGCCTTTCTAGAGAAGCAGAAACAAGTACAGAAGCGAATGCTGGCGTTGATATAGCTGGTACAACTAAAGCGAGTAAGAAAGTTCGTGTGGAAACTATTATTGCTATCACACCTACCATCTTAAGAGGGGTTCGCTCTTAATGGAGTTCCATATTGACCCACGCTTGGTTTTTGATTGCAATAGAACCAATATCGAATCACTGTTAGAAAAAGACATCAAAAAGAGTCTTTATAAAAATGATGATCTTAAATTAGTTTTTCATAAGATAGTCACTGGTCTAGGTAAGCAACAAAGTGTTTTATTTAGCAGTATTCGTGAAGGGGTGTTGTTATTTGAAGTTATATCTAAACGCTTTAAAGAGGAAAGCGCATACTTTACAGAAGAAAATTTTGCATTTATTGAGGCAAAAGGTGAAAACTATTTTGTTGTTGTGATTATTGACGGTTGCGTATTGTTTGATAAGGAAATCGAACATGACTATGAGTTTGACTTTGTGGGTAATTTGCTAGTTAAACTATATGCAATTGAAAACGTTTCTCTTGTTGTAGCTGCTGAAGGCGAGATAGATGCTGTCCAAAATAAGTTTTGGACTAAAGAAGATAAAGAGCTTGATTTTAAGGTCACTCATGTAAATCCTTTTATTGAACACATTAAACCGTCACCAGATACCTCTCCACTTGTTATCTCTTCTAAGGTTGTAATAAAACGACGAATCACCAAGCAACATATCGCTGCGGCTGTAGGTGTGTTTTTTGTTGTACTAGCCATGCTATTAACTAGTGGCACTGAAGAGGTTAAAAAAGTAAAAAAAGCACCTGAGCCCTTTAAAAAATATACTGAAACGCTGACAGAAAAAGGCGTAAATGTAAAAACTCGGTTTGGATACCTTTTTAATGACATTAGGGCGATAGAAACTCTAACCGGGTGGAAAGTTTCTAGTATCAATGCAGAACAACCGGGTACAGCTATCGATTTAATTAATCAAGGGGGGAGCTTTAACGAGTTACAAACCTTTGCCCACCAATATAACTACAACATAACTAAGCATAAAGAGGTTTATCGTTTACGTAGCCAGGTTAAACATACGCCTATCATGAAAAAAGCAGTGCTGGTTAGTGTAATGACAACATTAACCATAATTGAAGAGGCGATGCGTGATTGGTCGCCTGAACATAAGATTATCAACCTGTCTGAACGTGTCAGTAATGGTAAATGGTCTGAAATAGCCCTGACCATACAGTTAGCGCAATGGACTAAGCACGACATAGATACATTGGGCACGATCATGAACGGACAACCGATTGACTTTATCCAAGCCAAGCTTACCCACAACAACACAAATGAACTAAGCGGCAATGCTAGCTTTGTTATTTATGGTGAATAGAAATGACTAAATCGACAAAAAAAGTGAGCAATACAAAGAACTACATTATTTTAGCTGCTATGGGTGGCCTCATCACATGGATGTTATTGCCAGAAGACAATGAAGATAGCTACACACCAGTGACAAAAACGATTTCTAAAACAGAAGAGGTTAAGGAACAATCTTACGCAAATGTTCCTGAACGTTTTAATTCGGCCCCAAGCTATAACGCGTTGGTGATGCAACTCAAAATTAATCAACAGGCGATTGATATGGGGGAGGCTGAACACTTTACAAAGCTAAAGGTTTCCGCGCGTAATTTAAAATTAAAAAAAGACATTGCAGAAAGTCAGGCTGTTATTGCTCAAAAAAATCTTGAAGCTAAAAAAGCGAATAATGCCGCTACTAAAATAGGGAGTGGTCAGGATTATACTTCTACCTATAACGAAGAAAACGAATACCCATTGTTATCAGAGCCTAATAATTCACCCTCTATACCTAATCCAGATGGCTCTATCAATATAGAGACACAAAACCAAAACCGCCCGGACTACATAACCATTGTTGGTTGGTCTGTTGATGGCTCAATTACTGCGTCAATAAATGACAAATACTACGCTGATGATATTCAAGAAGGACAGGTTTTGTGGGGGCGATATCGAGTAAAAGAAATTAAAACCCCATTAAAATGTTTAAAACTTAAAGATGACAGGGTTGGTAAAGATATCCCTGATGTTTGTTATAACTAACACAGGGCATTGCAATGGAAAGATATACAACTGAAGATTTAACTAAAAAGCATGTCCAATTGGATTTGCTTGAAACGCTCATATTGTACAAAGATAAAAACCTTAGCTGTATGTATTACAGTGACGGAACCCTAATCATTGAAGAAAGCCAGTTTGAAGAATCACCAGAAATTTTCTCTGAGTTAATAAAGTCTTTACAGACTGAAAAAGTAAATGTTGCCGTTGTTGGTGTTGCTGATTCAGAAACAATTACAAAAGAAATAAATCGCGCACGTAAAGAAGATATAGCAGCATCAACTAGTGCGGCTGATGACTCTGAAGCCCAAGCTATTGCGGAAGAAATTATCACTCATGCGGTAAACAATAACTGCTCAGATGTACATATCTATATTCGTAATCCAAACGTTGAAATTCGTTATAATCAACATGGTTCTGCAACATCGCCATTATTTACTAAGTTTGATTACAATAATTTAATTCGAATGACAGCGAGACTTTTCAATTGGGATGGTGCTAACAACTCCGTAGGTGAGTTTAATCTAGCTAATATTCAAAACACTACCTTAACGATGTCCATTAAAAAAGATGATGGCGCTATAGCTACACGCTTGAGAATAGAAAAGTCACCATTAGAGCGTAAAGGTGATGTGAAAGTTGTTTTTCGTGTGAGCCCTGCCGTTCAGTCTAAGACTTTACCCGATTTACAAGTGATGCCTCATATAGCTGATTTAATATCAGCCCATATGAAAAAACCTAATGGTATGGTAATTATTTCTGGCCCAACTGGTTCAGGTAAAACAACATTACTTCATGCTTCTCTGCATGAAATACCTTCTACAGCCTTTTGTTCTACCGTTGAAGATCCAGTAGAGTTACTAGCTGATTTCAATCCTCTTATTTGTCAGCATAACCTCGACACAAAAATAGGTTACAACGGACAATTAAGATCAATATTAAGGCAAGATCCTAATATTATCGTTATCGGTGAAATGCGTGATGAAGAAACAGCGCAATCATCCATGAGAGCTTCATTAACTGGTCATTTAGTTTTAACAACCTTACATACCAATAACGCTTTAGGTATTCCGGCAAGACTAGATGATTTAGGGGTGCCTTATAAAGAACAAGCACAACCAGACGTTTTATCACTTCTTGTGGCTATCAGGCTTTCACCTGTGCTTTGCCAGCACTGCGCTAAACCCTTATCTAGCGACTTTAGAATGTTAAATAAAATTAAAACCAAAGAACAAGCTAATGTTGAACATATCAAAGTTAAACACAAGCAAGGGTGCAAGCATTGTATTGGTGGTATTAAAGGAAGAAAATCTGTAATCGAAGTTATAAATGTGGATCAAGGCTTTAGAGAGCACTTAGGAAAAGGTGATTTAAAAAGCGCAAAAGAGTATTTAAAAAGTCATAACTGGAAATCGTTACAAGATTTAGCGTGGGATGAAATAAACCAAGGAACTTTAGACCCTCAAGATGCAGAGTCTACTTTCAAAGACATTATTGATGATACTGACAAACCTTTTGACTATTCAATGCCAGGGAAGGCTCTCTTTAAAAATCACCTTATGGAGACTGCTTAGTGCAAGAGTTAACTTTAATAATGAAGTGGAAAAAGCTATTTTTCTCTACCAAAAAACAAGCTGAATTTTTAGATAATTATCTTTCACTTAAAGGGGGGGATGATGACTCTGAACCATTAGATGATAGGTCGGTGTTTACTGGTGTTAGAGACATCTATGAAGAGGTTGTTTCACCTACTTGTTTTGAGGTCAATATTTGTGATTATGTTATTGAATCTTTGGCTGATGGTGGTCGAGTAGATGAAGCGTTAGGCTTATTTCTCAATAAAGATATCAAGCTGGCGTTTAAGGCCACTTTTGAAGTTGGTAAAACTGAATTTGGCATTACGCAAGTAATTAAGAATATAAATAAGCAAAATGAACTTCAAAAATCATTTACTAAAAAGATTCGAGGTGGGTTGTTTTTATTCGGCTTTGGTCTTGTGTTTGTTTACGGTGTGTCGGTGGAAGCCATGCCAGGAATGTTGAAAGGCTTAGATGCTAGTGAAATAGATGAATTAACTCAGCTTTACATGCAAATAGGCCAGTTAATTAACGATAAAACAGAAAAGGTACTTTTTATTGTTACTTTCTTGTTTGTTGTTTTTAAATACTCTCAGGCTAATTGGTCAGGTGAAATAAGAAATCAAGCCGACAGTGGCCTTCTTAAACTGCTTTATTATCCCTACAAAGCTTTTGCTGCGAATCGATTTTTCAATATGCTGACTCTACTTAAATCAAGCGGTCTAAGTCTTCGTCAATCGTTGGAACTTATTGAAGAAGACGTTACTCCGTTTATGCAACATCACTTAACTCAAATGATAGATATGACTCGCGTTGGCTCTTCTAATCTTGAGCAATTGGACACAGGTTTATTAACTCCGCGCCTAAAAGTCCGCTTAAAAATCGCAGGTAAACGAGAGAGTGATAGCATAGATGAAGTGTTTAGTCAGATAGCAATAAGCGCTAGTGATGATTTTGAAAAAAGCTTAGAACGAATAGGTGATCAATTGAAGTTTTGGTTAATGACATCAGGCTTAGGATTAATTGTTATGAGCCTTGTTGTTGTTATGAACCTCATGATGACAGAATAAATTTATATAAAGGGGAAAAATGTAAAATGAAAACAATTAAACCAATGAGAAAAGGCAATCAGGGTTTTACCCTTGTTGAGTTGGCTATAGTGATAGGCATCATAGTGATACTAGGTATTGCTGTTGCCAAAAACGGCAAAGTAGCAAAAATGAAATTCCAGATGTGGATTGTAAACATGCAAATGGATGATGTTTATAAATCAGCTCAAACCTGGCAAACGAGTGCTAATTTTACAGGCGTGAGTATGGCAGTGTTAAATCCTACCTATACACCTGACTCTATTGGTGATGGTGTAGGTACAGGTTGGTTTGATGGCAATATTACTACCGCAGCTAATGCTAATAGCCTATTACTGGATGTTTCACAAACAAAAATTGATGAAGATTTAGGTAACTACGCTGTTCGTCAATACGAAGGTGATGCCACTTACGATAACGCTACAGAAACGTTGACAATTACCTACGGAGAATAATTCTCTCATGATGGTTCCCTTATTGAAAAGAGGTAAAGGCTTTGCGCTTTTACCTCTTTTGGTTTTTTTATCTATGGGAATTACTGGCGCTATTTACCTTCAAAAACAATATCAATGGCGGCAAGCAATTCAATTAAACAAACAAACGGTACAGTATGTTGAGTATTTAATGCCAGTTTTGTATACTCATTTTAAGACTGAGTGCTATGCTAATTTCGGCATAGTTGCAGCATCTTTTGACTTGCAAGACTTAATAGATGCGGATTACCTATCTAATACTTATCCTTCTGAACCTCAAGGTACAATGACCTTTTCTTATGATAGAACAGGGGTTGTTACCTATATCAATGTGTCCTTCGTTTTTGATGATCAAACAACTTCAACAGAGGTTGCCCGGTTATCTACGTTATATATTGCTAATCGAGTTGGCCTTTCTGTAACTTGGAAAGCGAGCGTTACTTCATTTAGTAATATTGACAGCAATATCGAAAATATGTGGCACACAAGCAATAACGGTATGTGTAAATAAGGTGTATACACTATGAAAAGGATTAAATTAAAGGCTTTATCAGTTGCAATAGTTGTTTCTCTTTCGCTTGGCTCTATACAAGCCCTAGCAAACACATCGACTGACATAAGAAAAGATATAGCCGAAACTAAACGTAGCACGTTTAAAAAGCGTGAATTGAATGTCGCATTAACAGCTACTAAGCTACAAAACGTTAGGTCTGCAATTCAAAACTACTATCTTCAAAACAATAGCTTTCCGGCAACATTAGCTGTTTTAACGGCTTCTGGTTTGTACGGGGGGAATTATTCCACACCTTATGGCAATATTGCTGGTGCAGTTAATGCTAATGGCATGAATTTGTCTGTTCCTGTACCTGCTGGCGGTGGTCAGGTAGTCATTGCTAAACTTATTGCTGGTAGTGTTGGTGCAACACTCAATGGTGCTCAGAATGCTTTTACACTAAGCGTTGGCGCTCCAAGTAATGCTGTTATTGTTCAGTCTATGTTGAGCCGCATTTCAGATCCGGCTAACCCTAACAATAATCAGATGATGCAAGACTTCAATGTTAATGATTTTGATGTGCAAAATGCTAATACCATTACGGCTAAAACATTACTCATTTCGCAAGATGCCACCTTAACTGGCAATGTAACTGTTGTTAACAATGGCGCTGGTAATGCTGCCTTTACAATAAAAGGTAAATCAAAGTTTGATGGCGAGGTGCAAATTGAGGGTGGGGCCAATGTCAATTCTAATAACGGAACGAGTGCTTTAAATATTTCAAGGCTTGGCTCCGTAAAAGAGTCAATTAGCCTTAGCGTTACAGATAGAAGTGCTAACTTTACTTATACCGAAGATACCAGTAGTGAAGGGGCAGGGAACTACGGTGAAATAAATTTTTACTTGAAAGGTGATAATAGCGCCACATTAGTTAACCCTTTAAAGCTAACCAAGAACGGAATTTTTTCATTAGGAGGTCAGGTTTGGACTTCTGTTAATGATGGTAGTGGAAGTACCCTAGATGCTGATACGGTAGATGGCATTAATAGTACTTCACTTGCTCAAGTCGATAAAAGCAATAACTTTATTTCACCAAACACGTTTCAAGGAACAACAACCTTTAATGGCAATGTTGTTACTAATGCCGCCAACACCCATAACGGAACAACAACCTTTAACGGCAATGTTGTTACTAATGCTAACAACACCCATAACGGCATTAATACGTTTGGGAATGTTGTAAGGGCAAATGGCGGTATTCAAATTAATGGTAAGAATGTTGCTTCATCGGATGGTAACTCACTCTATGAAAACAATGTTGCATTAGTTAATAAATATTTAGAGAAAACGGAAAAAGCGGCAGATACCGATTTGTTCGATGGTAATGATAGTACAACGTTTCTTTCGCATCGATATGAGCTAGGCAGTACAGAAAACCTTAATAATATTACGCAAACCGGACTTTATCATCAAGCGGCTAATGTGGAGACATCTTTAGCTAGAAACTATCCTGTTGCTCTTGCAGGAAAACTTGAGGTTGTGAATAACGGGTATGTTTATCAAACCTATCATACCTATAATAATCAAGGCTATTACTACAGAACGAAATACGGTAACACATGGTATCCGTGGAAAATGGTAGTAGATTCGACATGGGTGAAAAATACGTTTGCTAGTAAAAGTGCTGCCAACACCTTTACTGGTATAAATACCTTTACGCAACAAGGAAAATTCAACAAAGGCCTTGCTGTTAGTGGAGATTGGGTGAGAATATCAGGAACCGTTGGTATGTATTTTTCTAGCTATGGTGGCGGTTGGCATATGACCGATAGCACTTGGTTAAGATCCTATGCCAGCAAAAGTATTTACACAGGTGGTGTTGTTAGAGGTGATGGCGGTATACAAGTTGATGGTAAGTGGATTACCAACTCAACAGGTACAACCTTGTATGAAAACAATGTTGCATTATCTAGTAAATATTTAGGGAAAACGGCAAAAGCGGCAGATTCTAACAAGTTAGATAACTTAGACTCAACAGCATTTATGAGGGCTTCTAGAGCATACGGTTACTATGGTCTTGCTGCACCTGGTGGGAGTGCATCAACATGGATTCGTACTACGTCAGTAGGGTTACTACCTTATTCAGCAAACTCTTCTGTTGGTGCATCAAACTTAGGTACAGCTTCTTGGCCCTTTAAAGAGGCGCATATCAAAACAGTACACTCTAACGTAGTTAAAGCAAATACGCTTTATGAGGGCGGTGTAAGGCTTGCAGATAAATACCAGCCTAAAGGCAGCTATTCAGCTGATGTTTATACTTTAATATATAATGGTGGGACTTATGGTCTAGGTAGTGGAGATATTACTTTAAGCAAAAGTTTCAGAACTTTTGACCGTATTCTTGTTATAGGGATGAATGATGGCCGAGATTGGACGGCTTCATATTCCTTTACGCCAGAAGATTATGATAGAAGCTTATCTGCAAATGATAAATATAATAGAGTGGTCTTATTTGGCAACAGAACCTCTCAGTGGTATGGGTATTTTCAAACATCTAAAAAGTTTAAATATTTACACGATGCAGATGCGAGAATATATAGAATTTATGGCGTTAAAGAAGGGTAGGCAAAAAGAATAGATATTATCACCTTTATTTAGGAGGGTCATATATGTAGTGGCATAGTTAATTTGGCCACCTAATTAGAGGTGTTATTATGCACTTCATCAAACTTTAGGTGACACTATGACAAAAAGAAAAAGACCCAATTTCACTCCCGAATTCAGACTTGAGTGTGCTCAATTAGTCGTTGATAAAGGTTACTCAGTCATTGAAGCTTCACAAGCAATGAATGTAGGTAAATCATCACTCGATAAATGGGTTCGTCAGTTAAAAAGTGAGCGTAATGGCATCACAAGTAAAGCAACACCATTAACACCAGACCAACTTGAAATTCGAGAACTAAAAAAGCGTATTGCACGTATCGAAGAAGAAAAGGAAATACTAAAAAAGGCTACGGCTCTCTTGATGTCAGACTCGCTGAACAGTTCACGATAATCAAAGCCCTTAAGGGAGTCATACAGTTAAGCGTTGCTGTGAGGTATTTGAAATACACCGCAGCAGCTATAAATATTGGGCAAAGCAAACTAGGAACATCAAACCTGAAGAGGTTGAAGCCTTAGCTATGGTGAAAAGCATTTACATTGAAAGCAAAAGCTCAGCTGGTGCTAGAACAATTGCTGGTATTGCTACTACCAGAGGTTTACCGCTAAGTCGTTATGTTGCTACTCGTTTGATGAAAGAGCAAGGTTTAGTGAGCTGTCAGCTTCCTAGCCATAAATATAAAAAGGCGACACAAGAGCATGTTGCCATACCTAACACCCTCGAACGTCAGTTTGCAGTGACAAAGCCAGATCAAGTTTGGTGTGGTGATATCACGTTTATTTGGACAGGAAATCGTTGGGCTTATCTGGCGCTTGTTATGGATTTATTTGCCCGTAAACCCGTTGGTTGGGCAATGTCTCATTCGCCTGATACAAAGTTAACAGCGAAAGCATTAACAATGGCATTTGAATCAAGGGGACGACCAAGGGGCGTAATGTTTCATTCAGATCAAGGCAGTACCTATACGAGTCGAAACTACCGCCAGTTATTATGGC
>MAAB01032335.1_pt1 | contig 56095 bp, 39 predicted proteins | sample 1115991 | NCBI WGS metagenome assembly MAAB01 (sample SAMN04961124, study PRJNA320927) | seawater metagenome | isolation source: sample BD02T18 sea water enriched with oil for 18 days | place: USA:Gulf of Mexico | collected 2013-07-27 | reverse complement strand
TTAGGCTAGGTTCGAAGGCTTTGCCTAGGCCCTCCAGGCTGCCGGGGCCGGATGGGAGGGAGACGTGTTGGGACTTTATCTCTGTATTTTCTTCGGCGTGAAGAGAGGTGATTGGGGTTGACAGCCACAGCGCTGCAAGTAGAAAACATCCAATTGTTCTACAGGTAAACTTACCAATCACGTGTGGTTCTCCGGGGATTTTTTTGATGCTATGTATTTGGGGGGTTGCTAATGGATAAGGGTTGAAGATGTGAGGCTTCAAACCCTTTGGGATAGCGTGGATATTCTTTAAATTCTTATTTGAAACTCTTATGAAAGCTCATAGAACGGTAATTTAATGCTATAGGAAAACCTACTTCGCTTTAAACCTACCCCCCTATTATTTGGGGAGATTTACCCCCCTAATCCTACGGCTATCCAGTCAATTTGACTTGAATCCCACTCATGATTATTGATTTTCCACGAGCAGGCACTTACCTTTGATGTGCTAATCGCCCATGTATCCCCAGAGATATCCCCAGAAACGCTTCCAATAACTATGTATGACTGAGTAGAAGCAAAGCAATTTTCTGACACTGATATTACCTTGGATTGATTATGTGAAACCCCTGTTATCGTTCCAAAGTACACCCTCAAATTACCAATATCAGCCCTACTATGAGAATTAGACACATTTGACAATAAACTTTGATCAAGACCAAGGTTAATAAGTGCAGATTCTACGCTCCCAATATCCGATAAATTACTAGCAGAATCTAGGTATGCAGCAGCAGCTTCTGTTTTTGCATGGACATTCAAAGTATTTCTAGCAGCAACAACATCCCCTAAATCGCCTAAATTACTTCCTGCATTTAGATATACACCATCGGCCTCAGATGTTGAATGTACATTTAAGTTTGTTCTTGCCGTTGCGTGGTTAGTTAAATCCGATAAATTGCTCTCTTCATTTAACAGGATATTATCACTATCGGATTTTGAATAAACATATAGATTACTTCTAGCCGTTGCGGGGTTAGTTACATCCGAAAAATTACTCGATGTTTGAATACACATCCAAATTGGTTCTCGAAGCGGCTTTATCCGCTAGTTCTCCCAAACTTCCCGATGAATGTAAAATACCACCAGAAAACCCTGAAAGCTCAGCTTCTGTCACATAAGCTGCACCTGCAATGCCCGCTAAGCTATCTGAGTCCTTTGCGTGATCCGCTTCTGTTGCGTGTTTTGCATGATTTGCTGTATAGGCATGAAATGAAGGCACAAGCTGACTGCGAGGAAACATTTCTGCCCCACCGTTGATAGAAATCCCTAAAAATTTCTGCTTAGTGAAATCTACCAATGATTTACTACTATCGTAATTTGGATCCCCTGTTGCATAAGAGGCTTCATCCATTGCTGTAGTTGCACCAAGTAACACATTGATATAACCGTGGATCACGCTCACCTTAGGGTGAGCCTCTGTCCATAAAGCGGTACCACCGGTGGGTGTATCATAGATATAAAATGTTAAATCATAGTGACCATCGGTAACTACTTTACTATCTGTTCCGTGTAAACGCCCTTGAAACGGGACTAGACGTTTTATATCGTTGGCAGCATTAACCATTGGTACATAAGTGGCTGCTAATAACATTGTCGCCATTAACGCGGCGAATAACCCTGTTCTAAATTTCATACTATTTCCCCTAAGATAAAACAAACAATATTCCGTAATTGTTTATTCCTGATTAATTATAAAACTGAATGTCTCGTGGTTTACCGAAGCTGTATTTAATCTCTAATTCAATATCACTTAAGTATTCCAATTTAAGGTCTGTGTTGTTAAAACGGTTATTACGCATACGCAACACCCACGCACTGACTGCTGGACTGTGGTTTGCTAGCTGTGTATTGGGCTCTACCTGCGGGCTAGAAAAACCATCAATGGTTGCATCAACCGTTGCAATAAAGGGTGACTTATCAATGGTTCGACCTGCTTGTAATTGGTAGGTCAACATATCATCGCGATTCGGGTATTCTGCGAAGAAGGTTCGCACAAAGGCACGATCTAGCATTACAAGATCTACCAAAGCCGGTACCACTGTTGCGTTACCACGAATGGATCGTGATGCAGTGCTGATAAGATTCACTTTGATTGAATCAATTTTTATATTGGGATGATTTGGAAACAACCGCTCATCAGCTATATCCATACTGAAATCAAATTGCAGATCACGGTTATCAAGGTTTTCACCTTGAATACGATGGTCTTCAATAAAGGAACGGAATTTCGCTTCAGCTACTTCAGCGGTGAATTCACCGTAACCTAATAGATCATCACGCAGTGAAAAGCGCACTTGTGAGGTTTGACGTTCTGGATAACGTAGCTGTCGCATCTTTACGTCCCAGGCTTGCATACCGTCTAAGTAATCATCCAGGCTTGGTGAATACAAAGCCGCAAACTGTGCTGCGAAAACAGATTCAGCCCGCATAAAAGGGTCGAAAGAAACGCTGAGTGGTTCTGGTAAACCGCCGTCTAAACGTAAAACAGGGTTGTTGAATTTTTCTGACCATTGGTATTCGAGGGCTTTGGCCGCGTAGTAGCTAAGTTCGAGTGCTGTGGCGAATGTGTCTTCGGCAGCTTGCTCTGCTCGGCTGGCCTCTAGGCGATAGGCTGGGTTGCTGTAATATGCAGCGGCTAAGTTTTCGTTGGCGATTACGTAATTGGCGAGTAAGCGGTCTAGTTCGTCAAATTGGGTTTCTATTACTGCTTCTTGGCGCGCTTTGGCTATTCTAGCTTGCTCTATGGAAACGTTGAGAGTTGCCATTTCCAATAACAGGTTTTTAACCATTGCACCGCTATTGATTGCATCAAGTTCAGCCTGTTGAGTCGCTTGCAAAACAGCCATTGCAGATTGGCCATCTGCGAGCATTTCGATATTGGGGTTTTCTGATGTGCCGGTGCTGGAGCCCCAAGACTGGCCTTCACTGGTACCTGTACTACTACCACTACTTTCACCACGACTGATGCCCAGGCTACGCCCTAATGTCCAACTTATTTTTTCAGTCTCTGTAAACCCGCCTCCTATAGAAAAAGAAATACCTGTTGAAAGCCCTGAGGACTCACCCTCTGAAGACCCTACGGAAGTTCCTTTCGATGCCCCTGTAGAGGTCCCCTGAGAAACATTACAACAAGATGCCATAGTATTGGCGAATTGCAACACGCTCATTTCTTCACCTGTTGCTAGCACCAACTTCATTACTTCATTACTACGATCTTGTTCGATAGAGACCCGTTCATTAAGCACCTGCATCTGCGTATAAAGTTGTGTCAGCTGCAACCCGCTTTCCTCTAACGCCAGCACCTGTATACCAATTTGCCCTTCTTTATCAAATATCGCACTATTAAATGCTTCTACCCGATAATCATGACGTCCATCTTTAGTCGACAGATCATAGTCTCCTTTTGGAGCTCCACTTAAAGCCGCCAATTGATCAAGATATTGATTACGTTGTGACAACAACTCAGACGCCAGTGCCGTTTGATCCACTTCAAACGTTCGCTGATTCGTTCGCGCTAATTGCTCCGCCTCTTTCGCATCCTGCACCCGTACTCTTGCCAACTGTAAAAAGTTCTCCACTCTTTGGTACGGTACAAAATCCCCCGCTAACAACAACGGATTAAAACCACTTTGAATATCTTGATACAAGCGGTCCGCATCATTTAGCTGTCGTTTAATTTGATACCCATTGTTATCCTGAAAGTTATCTTCCGTTTGCAGTGCAGCCATTGTTAAGGACTGCAAATACAAATGACTGCTGGCTAACTTTGCACGTTTAGCCGCGTCCAATCGCCCTGCTTCGTTTTTGACTTTATCGTTATTAAAATCAAGATCTTCTGGGCCTGGGAAGTTTCGATACGGTGGGTTATCAACATCTTTTACGTTGTCTTTGTAAAACATGTACTTTGCTTCGCTTATAGCAGCCATGCCATACCGATTTAGCAGTTCAGCATATTGCTGATAATCATTAGCTGTCACTGGGCCCTTGGTATTATTTACCAAGAACGGAAACGTTGGACTAACGTCACCGTTTGCGCGTAATACGTCGTAGAAATCCAACATGAGGTGACGTGTAGCATCCAAACCTGCAGACATTTCATCAACACTTTCACCTAACAGTTCGATTTGGCTTTTAGTATCAGAATCATCTGCGGTAAACCGGGTGCGAAGGCCATTAATTAATAAATCATTACCTTTAAGTAACTTGCCTTCTGCTAAGTAGTTAAAGCTTTCTTGCAAACCCCATTGGGCAGATTGTAGGTGGTTATCGGTTAGACCTGATTCTAATAATGCTTTAAACGCTTGAGGCGCGGCATCCAGATATCCCGCGTGGGTTAACGCAGCACCTTGATCATCTACCACGGTACAATCTGCACCATTCGGCACTTGATCATAACTTTCAATCAATTCTTTATAGGTTTTTCCGGCACCGCGAACTTCTTGGCCGCCAAACCAAACTTGTTTATAGCGCTCACCACAATCAAGTAGCTGCCATGCATCCGTTAGAGCCTGCATTTCTGCCTCGGGGGCAACAGAACGGGTTCGGTTATCTGCCAGCGCTAAGGGGGATACCAATAACGCTGTTAACATTGCTACTGTTGTACTTGCCAGAAGTGCTTTCTTTGGTAAAAGTACGTTGATTGGTCGAAGTGCCTTAATTAAAAAATTCATTTATTCGCCCTCTTCCGCTGACTGAATACCCACATCCAAACGCAGGTTCTCTCCGCTGTTTTCTTCTTCGGATGCACCGCTGTTTCCATACACTGAACCACCAAAGAATAATTGGCCGGTGGAGATATACATTCGGTAATGACGATTGAGATCGCCCACGGGTTCATCCATACCGTTCTTTATAAAGCCGCCATTCGGACCTTCAAACACTTCATTGTGTTTGTTGGTTAACGTGGCCTCATCAACCTCATTTCCAAAACTATCACTATCTTCTTCGCCTTCCGTATCAGCCAACGGCGGCCGATTAATATCAAAAGTAGCCATATCCATTGCGGTTAACCCTGAAGATCCCGCCCCTGCGTGTACGCTATGAATACCAAAGTGAACAGCATCAAGTTGGGCATCAAACAAGGTTATGTCGGCGGTGGTATAACTTAAAATCACATCCTGTTGCGCTGAATTTTTCACATCACTGTTTAGCACGATGTAATACACACCCGCTTGTGCGGGGTTATTGTCAAAGTTATGCGTCCAGGTTCCCACCGAGGTGCTTTGTGCTGTTACCAGTACATCTTGTTGCTGGGGAGCTTCTGCGATAGCGTGATTAGCACCTGTGGTTAAATAACCACTGTTGCGTGGGTTGGGAATAAAGATGGTGATATCACCCACCCCAATGGGCACCCATAAGGACTGAGACTCTTCATAAAGTTCTGCCTGAGGGCCAAACACGTAAAGGTGTTCTTGGCTATTAATGGAAACACTGCCATTTTTACTCAGTTGTAATTCACAATTTAGGCTACCGAAATCTTGAGGGGCTTTTGCGGTAACTGACACACGATACCAACCGTTCGCTAGCGACGTCACGCGAGGCATTAAGCTGTCACCACTAAGGTGTGCGCCGGTTGTAATATTGATAGTTTCTCGTGTTAACACTGCGTCACCGCTGCTAAAACGTAGACTGACTTCGTTTAAGCTTCCTGGCTTAACAAACACAGAGAACGTTACTAGCTGGTCTTTTAATATCGGGAAGCTGCCCTCTCCAATATTGACGCTGTCAAATACGATACCCGCTGAGCCGTCACCGTTGTGAGTGGCTTTAACCGCGTTATTGCCACCTCGAGGGTCAGTAATACTGGCACGTTCAATGGTAACCGATGCAGAAGGTGTCCACTCGTTACTGTTTTCTGAATAACTGATGAGGTTGGTTAGTGGTGATTGCTGTCCGCTAGCAGGCACGTCCACCAAGTACCCTTGGCTGGTAATGGAGCTCCACGAGTTAATCCGTTTGTACAACTCCCAGGTTCGGGATTGCAACGTTGTATCAAGGTCGGCGTATTGAGTAATATCAACGGCTTTAACTTCTAAGGGTACATCTTGCGTAGGTAATATGGTGAGTGATAACGGTGATACCACCACTTCCATTTGACCATTGGCATTCTGTAATTGTGGTTGCATCTCTGCAAGCTGTTCAGCGGTCATAGAAACTATGTAATCACTTTGTGTATCACATTTTTCTTCAAACGTTTTTACGCAGCTTGTAATTCGTACATTGGTTGTTGTGACTTCATAACCGTGCTGTACAACGCTGATATCGTAATCACAAGGGATCAGTCCATCAAAGCTAAAGTTGCCACTAGCATCCGCTGTCGTTGAACGCACGACACCACAACCGGTTAACTGTAGCTGTGTGCCGGGTTCTGTTTGCCCTTGGATTTCATAGACCGTGGCACCGGCAATATCCATAGTCCATTTTTCTAAGGTACCTACATTGGCTGACGTGTTTTGTATTACTAGGCGCCAGAGTCCAAACGCCAGCTGGCCATCGAAATTATCCAGAGACTCTACCGATGCGTCAAAATCATCAAAACGCACATCAGCTAAAGAACGCTGTTGATTCTGATGTAAGATGATTTGTGTATTGCTTGGGCCAACCAAACTAATACTAAGGGTTTCAGGGCTTAGGTGATCAATTTTTAAATTGGTTTTAATATCGGTAATCGACAGGCGATCAGTCACCGTAAATTCAAAGGTTGATATGCCACTGTCGGTATCAACAGCAACAATTTCACCGCTGATTGCGTCAGATACGGTGAGGTCTTGTTTTTTCGGGAGTGGCGATAACCGACGAGCAACAAACTCACCTTTTAGCTGAATGGGTTGATCAAACAAACCATAGATATTCTCAGCATAGTCACCACGTAAATCCAATGGCGGCAAACCGTCTTGACCATCACTACGGTGACCAATTAGCGTAAACTCACGACGAATATCTCTATTATAAGGGTTATGCGCATGACCCACTGGCAAAAAGAGCTGCCCCAATACTTTTACATGAGATTGCGGGTCTGCCACCATGCTACCGCTAAGGTAGGTTGTTTCTGGTATTAACAGTGAACGCTCTTCATCTAAAAAGGCTTTTACCCCTTGGCCATCTCGGGCGAAACTGAGGAAATATTTCGGGTTATGTAGGTCAGCGTCTTTGCCATCAATATTATCCAAACGCACGGTGACTTCATAATCACCCACAACGTCAGCCACTTCTAATGCAACATCAATACGCTTTTCTTGCACGGCACCGTTGGCGCGTAGTACCACTTGCGTGGTGTAAATACCGTTAGGCGGTAATCCCACTCGGTTGGCGACTAAAATCAGTTCACCGTTCGTATCTGTAGCACTACCAATCGCAATATTGGTAAGCACAGGTTCGCCGTCTTCGTTAAACGCTTCAAACAACAACCAATCAACAGCGGGCTCTATAGTGGCTTGCCAGCTTAATACACTATTACCTTCATTCACGATGGAGATGCGCTGTCGGTTTAGAAAATCACCAAAGGCAATACTTTTTTGTGTATTAGGGAAATCAAAAAATCCATCTTCATCCCAGTCAACATCTCCAGGAGACAATGTACCCCAAAGGGTTTCTTGCCCGTATTCTGGAAATGTTAACAGCGGTTCAATATCAATATCAGGCGGTAATAAGGTGCCTAATGATGGCAGTAATGTTGCCTGCTCAGAAAGGTATATCCAGTAAGCTTTACCTGGTGACAAGGTGCTGAATTGTTCTTCTAAAATAATACGTGAACCCGCTGCGCGTCGTACTGCTAAAAAGGCATTTTGTGCAGGCTCATAGCTCCATAGTTCAAGATACGGCACACTCGCTAACACTTGGTCGTGTGGCATATCACCTGTGATGGGTAAACCAACAAGGTTCCATCCAGGGTTTAATACCATTTCCCCTACGCTATTGGTTGCATCGGCTAAATCGACAATAACTTCTTCTGAAGTTTTTACCCAATAACCTAAGCCGGGCTCAAGCTGAGACAGGTTAGAAGAAGCAACGCCATCTCTTACCGGCCAACTGCGCCATTGCTTAATGGTATTATCAAAACCCCATAGTGATTCCAACGTGCCATTGGTTGCGGACTCTCCAAACACATCTTCTACGGTGCGTTGATCTGGTAGGTGTGTGAATGAAATCAGCTGCCATTGGTTAGCGGCCACCGTGAGTGTTTGCGCAGATAGACTTGAGATACTGCTAATAGCGATATAAAAACCTAACGCAAGGACCGTTAAGCGTTTTATGCCGCTGCTGAGAATAGCCTTCATGGGTACGTCCTTTTACTTAACGGGAAAGCCGGGAGGGCCAAAAGAATGTGATTTATCGCTTGCGTCTGTTGACGTGAGATTATCTTCGTAAATAACGATGTCATACGCGTCCTTGGCTTGCTGCAAATAGGTTTGCATTTGAGTTTCTTTTTTCTTCTTCAATAATGCTTCTCGAATCACTGGCTTAACCGCATCAAGTGGCGTGACTTGGCTATCGCGTTTTTCCATTAATCGCACAAGATAGTGACCGGCATCCGTTTTAATAACATCAGATACGTTACCAATCTCTAGTGACTCGCCGGTTTGTATGACCGTTTTAGGGATTCCGGCAACATTGGATTCCGCGGTTAACCAGGGAAGTTTGCCTCCGCGGTTATTGGTTTTCAGGTGATTGGAGGTTAATGCGTATTTTCCAAAACCCAAGCCAGATTCAAGATACTGCACTGAATCAGCAATTTGCTTTAGTGTGTACTGGGGCTTCTCTTGATTAGCACGTCGAAAATAAATTGCGATACGGTACATGCCAGGTTTGGTGTATTGCCCGATATTGTCTTGGTAGAAACGACCGATATCATAATCGGTAATAACGGATGCCTGCCCTACTTTCTGTTGTAAGTATTTTTTGTATTCATGAGCCAAGAGTTTTCTCTGGTTGATGACAAACTCTGGGCTTTTATCAAATCCGTTTTCAATCGCCTTTTTGTAAAACACTTGATCCTCAACCATTTCATTCAGGATGTTGTTTTTTCCTTCTTGCGATGAAGCAAAGGGATTAGAGCTATAGAAAGCCAGCGCATGGTCAACTTCGGCCCGTGTAATCACATCACCAGACACCGTGGCAACAGGTTTGAGCGCAGCATCACCTTGTTGATATGGATACTCTGCAACGGGTTCTGGTTTTGAGCAGGCAGCAAGCATCAAAACGAGTGCACCCAATAAAATTGGCTGAATGTTCATGTGTCAGTTTACCTATGTACTATTGCTAAGAATCTAAGGGCTAAAGTTGGTGCTTACAAGGATATGGAAATGTCTTTTGTTAACGTGACATTTCCCGCGGTAACGACTGTCACCGATAGTGTCGGGTTAGCCGTTAAGCTGTTGTTTTTTACCGTTAACGTGACATCCACATCACCATCAGTCGGGTAGATCACTGACTGTTGAGGTGATACCGACATTGCCTGTGAATCTACATCATCACTTTGTACCGATAGGTAGATCGCATCATCATTGTTAAGCTCTGATACCGCCACACGTAACGACAGTGTTCCATCTGCGGCGAACTCTGATCCACCGGTCACATCAAGTGATACACCTACGGGATTTTGGGTGCCGTTATCGGGTGTTGGACCAGCATCAGAACCACCGCCGCCTCCACCGCCACAACCGGACAGCATTAACAGAGCTGACAAACTAACAACGCACAACGTAGAGGTTATTGTTTTCATTATTTATGCTCCCAAAAATAAATCGTTCCATCGGAATGTAGGGAGATAAACCCACCGTTAATAATTTCAATATCCCTAACGTAGGTATAGGGAGCAGCGACACGGCCTATAAACCCGCCATCATCTGCGGAATACCAGTCGATAACACCACTCTTACGACCCACATAAACTTCGGTTCCTTGGGTATTCTTCTGGCTAAGTACACGCAATACGGTTGCATCAACCCCTTCAACCACCTCTTGGCTGTTAAAGTTATTGACGTTCATCGCATAGATACCGGAATTACTAAAACTGTTGGCAAACATCATGGTGTCGCCGGAATATTCAGCCACCACTTTTTCACAACACTCGGCGCTGCCGTTAATGGTATAAATTTGTGTTTGATTTTTTACGTTCCAAACAAACATGATTTTTTCTGGTGCTGACGCTTGGATGTAAACCAGATCACCCCGAGCGTAGATACTGGTTAGGAAGCCATCGTAAACATGCCAGTGTGACACGTAGCTAAGAGTCTCAAGGTTCCAATGGTAAACATCACCGTTGGCATGAAGCGAAAATAATGAAGTTCCATTAACGCTCATATCCGTTACCGATGACGTGCTCTGGTTAAACTTGATCAGTCTCGCTGCTGCATTCACATCAAAGATTTCGACCGAACCGCCCACGTTACCCAGTACCATCAGGTTATTGGTAGAAACAATTTTTGATACGCCGTTTACATCGGATGATTGCAAAGTGCGCATTTGAGAAAGGTTGTTGACGTTAAACAACTTAACGGCCTGGCTATTTTGTGAGGAAACAACAATTTCATCACCATGTATCAACATATCCGATGCACCGCGCTCAAACGCTTTAGCACTGGTTCTTAATACGGCTTCTTGTGTAACAACTGACGTTGAATCATTCGGGTCAGTTCCATCTTTATATTCTTGATACGCTGTTCGTAGGTCAAAATCGAGATCACTACTGGCATCGGATGCATCATTAGGATTTAAGCCATGGGTTAGCTCGAAGCCATCAGGCATACCATCACTATCAGCATCTTCTAGGCCGCTGTGGTTACCATCTATTCCGTAAGGGATCCCATCACCATCAAAATCCAGCGCGCCATTAGGTAATGGTGCATTGGGGTCATTCGCTGCAATATCTTTATAGTCCGCAACACCATCCAAGTCTTGATCTTTTGTGGAGATAACACCGGGTATCAAACGAAACTTATTGGCAGCACCCGATAAGGTACCGGTGTATTGCAATACATCCATCGTATTCGCAGTATCGTTATTTAGGTTTGCAACAGCATAGGCGTCAGTAGCTGCACCTGTGTTCAGATGTGCCAGCAGACTGGTCAGCGCTGCGCCTTCCCCTGCTGTTTGGGTGGTCACTATTTGCTGGATAAGAGACTCTGAAATAGCGCCTTTCTTTAAACTGTTAAACGAAAGATCCACGTAAAATTTTTGATCTAAACCACGAATATGGATATCTTGTTGTTTATCAAAACCAGCTTCTACGATGTTATCGATAACAACAAATGGGCTGTTATTAATATGGGTTTGACTGGTGATTAACGATGCCGTACCTAACCCATAGGTAATACCATCCCAGGTACCTTTATAAATTGCCATCGTATTAGAAGGCGTTCTATCTTGAATCGCTAGATCAACACCATTAGCAACAACATCAACAACACCATCTTCATCCAAGTCTACTAATTGCACATGGCCAGCAACACCTGGTAATGCAGCTTGTAACCATACTTGAGAACCGTAAGGTGCGTCTTTGGCGTTACGTTCAAAAATATACAATTGATTCGATACGCGGCTAAACGCCCATAACTCAGGGGCATTAATACCGTCAATGTTGGCAAAACCTACGTATAAATCACTCCCTGTAGGCACTGAAAATAGACTTACCAATTGTGGATCGGCGAATGTGTTGGGTGCGGTTTGCAGTAAAATAAACAGCTTACCTTGAGAGGTACTGATTAAATAATCCGTTGTTTTATCCACGTTCCAGTAGGTAGGAACAATACTCAGTGGCGTGCCGTTAACCGCATCGTCCCACAGTAAATCACCACCGTTTTCTGCTAATAAAAAGCTGTATGCGTCAGCATGGGCGTGCAATGCGGAATATGTTCCTGCATCCGGACTTTGCTTTGGTAGATTAGACGCAGAGTTTGGATCTTGATTTAAGGTGTATTCGTCTTGGTTTGAGTAACCATCACCATCGGCATCACCAAAAGGGTCATAGGTTCCGGTTAAAAACTCTGCCCCGTTTGAAATACCATCGGCATCCAAATCTTGGTCACCAAATTTTACGGGATCGTTCGGGTCATTCGGATTACTACCATTGGCAATTTCTTGTGCGTCTTGGAGGCCATCACCGTCGCTATCAAAACCTTGCGGTAGGTTGAGATCTAACTGGCGGTATGCGCCACGCTCATCAACCTGGACATTAGATGCTAACTGCCCTGCTACGTATATTTCGATAACATCGCTAATACGTGCTTTACCTGCTTCTCTCGGGCCAACACTGGCTTCGAGTGGAATTTCCAAGGAAAAAGAAAAATCATTGGCCGTGCTTAATAACATTTCTGCAATGGTAGACCCGGCGTAACGCGCCGACACTAACATACCTTCTTGCTGAACTTTAGTTCCTGAAGATAGCACATCACCATAAACAACAAATGAGGGTTCAGGGACACTGGCACGCAATGAAAAAGAAACACACGCGAGTAGGATAAAACAGAATCTAAGCATTAAAACTCCCAAAGCAATTGATTTCGATATTCCGGTTCGAAATGCTACAGGGATCACTGTCCAAAAAAAATGCGCCATCCCTAGAAGCGGCGCAATAATACCTGGTGATTTTTTGAGGTGCAACTTATTTTAAATATTACGGAACTTTTCTTCGCGCAAAAGAATTTTACGTTTTTGTTATCGTTTTTTATAAAAATAAACATTCAGATCACAGAAACAATAAAAAACAATAAATAAATGTAATAAGACCTGACAATTAAATCAGGCCTCTCATTTTTATTATGACTTTTTCGCCAATGGGCCAAGGTAACGTTTAACGTCACCCACTCCAGGAACACTCATGCGTTTATACATTTTGTCTGACCAATCATACCACTGCCACACCATATTCTCAGGGCTCTCTTCACCAAAAAATTCTATTATCAATTCTTTTGGAACACCACCTTCCACAGCCACGATAGTAATTCTCATATCATTTTGTAAGATCGTTTGATCTTTAAAAAAGCGTGTATTGGGGTGCGTTATTAAACCTTGCAGCATGCGCTTTGAATAAGCGCGTGACAATATTGGACTATTGCCTTCATCGTTTATCATCGAAACTTGATGATTTACCACCAAAGGTGCAATGGATTTAATCGAAAATTTCCGTTCTGTTATTCTCTCTAGTTCAAAAGAAGATAACCCCGGCACTAACGCTTTTACTGATTGGGGTAACGTATAACCTTTGTAATACCACTCATAAGGTAAATAGAATAATTGATTGGGAGCCCCATGATTCACAACCACCAGCGATGTATCACTGGTAAGTGTTGTCTCTACGCTGCTATACCGACCATCATCAACATAGGCAATATTAATAATTCGCCAAGAAAACAGGGCAAGCACAAGAACAGGTAAAACCACGTGATAGACGACAATAAACCAACCGCCATAACGTTTTGCTTTTGATTTTTTGTCAGACGTTCTATCACGTAAAAATGGTGCTATCCAATAGGCAACCACAAAGAAAAAACCAACAGACACGAAAGTACCACTACGACTTCCTGCACTTAACAATGAGGCGTGAGGGATAGCCGCAAGCAATGCACCCACAACTAAAAACCGAATAAGTGGCGTCGTTAAAATAAGGTTTCTAATAAGAAACAATGCAAAAGCAACTATCAACCAAGCCGATGCTTGCAACCATCCCCATGAATCAAGCGACACACCAGTCACGAGGTTATCTAAACCCAAAATTTGTGACGTACCAATAACCGGCACGACAGACAGCACTTGTGCAACAAACCCTAGCAGGTCACGCCCAGGGTCTAAATATAACCCTATGCCTTTCGCACCAAAATGGTTGACGCTGTACAACACTCGCCAAACAGCCACTACCAAAATAAAGGGGATTACCGCTACACAGCCTTTAAACCAACCCTTTTTATCCATAAACAAGGCGTAGCCGCCAAAATACCCTAAAATCGCAACGGTTGCCTCAGCAGTACCTAAACCAACAATCAACATGCCTATAGCAACACTAAACCAAGCCCAACGATTAGTTTCTCGCCATCGCATAAACCCGTACAACGCCATAAGTCCAAATGCAACGGCCAGATAAGAATTTCTGGCTGCAAGCCAATTTAAATTTGAGCTCACACTCAAATCAAACACCAACATAAATGCAGCAATTCCATAAACCAAAGGATCGCTACATAAATGTTTATAAAAAAGGCACCCGCACACCGCAAACAAAGCAAAATATAAAATGCTGTGCCACTGCATCCAATAAAGGTCACTGTTCAATACGTTATGATCAAACCAATGCGTTGCAGCAGCCAAAGGTCGATACGGTTGCATTATCCCCTCTTCAACTGACCACCAGGGAAGGTTTCCGTACTCTCGATGCACATCAACTGTACCGGTTTTACTGTTAAAAAAATGGAACCCATTCTTTAGCCGTTCCGCCACACCCGCGGAAGGGTCTGTTATTTCAAATCCTTTTTCAAATAATTCACCAGAGCCTTTTAGCACGGCATATTGCAAATAATCATCATAGCCAAGAGTCAGCGTTCTTGGTGGAACGTGAGTTATCACAACTAATAAGACAAAAACCAACAGGAAAAAACGGTGATTTACAAATTTTTCTACAGCAAGAACCACAACAACACTCCTAGGATCCAATCCTAATTATTTACCCTATCGCCAACGCGATAAAAATTCCCTTTAAGTGTCTTTCTGTTGTGCTTTATTTGGTATTATTTTGAGATATTGTTTTGATATATTATTTTTGCGAGAAAATATCACACTTTAAAAATAAATTCGACTAAAAAACCAACATTCAATGTAAAATTCATTATACATATCTCCTTAAAATTTCTTGAAAACATGCACTGCTAAGTCTACCATCGCGCCGTCATATTTTTGGAAAAAGGAGAAAACCATGAAATTGATAAACATTATTTCAATCAGTGTATTTTGTTTGGCCGTAAGCGGGTGTACCAACGATGAAGTCTGTAACACTATCGGTGGATTAAATTCCTTCGGCGGGTGCTTCCTGGCTTGGTTGTAATATCGGGCTAAAAAAAGCTACCACAAACGGTATTTTCCTATACCGCTTGTGGAGTAAAGAATCCCCTTTAATACCATCACGGCTCAATAGATAAATTATGTCTTCTTAATATTTTCACGCGATACTCTTCTAGTGACCATTCTTTTTTCGACAAACGCATAGAAGAGCGGCGCGGCACAACATAACACCAAGCATTAACCGTACGGTTATAAGGTGCCTTAACTCGAACAAGCTGCCTACGATACAGCTCACCTTCAAAACGATCGAGTTTTTTAAGGTCTGACGACGTCACACCCAAACATAATTTCCCTTCAGCTTCACCTTGTGGGTTTTGCACAACACCTGGGTAGTCAGCTCCTTTAACCAGGTAACGGCTATAGCCCGGCAGAGTTGCATCTTGCATGGTATATTCTTTGCCCGTGACCAATCGCATGATTTGTGACTCTAGCAGTGTTCCGTAACAAAAAAGATGATCAGACATAATGTTCCTGTATTTAGTTTTTTATAAAATTTATTGATAAAAGTAATAGATAATTCTAAGTAACCGGTATTTGAGGGGGGCGCAGTTTCAAAGCTAATATAGCCCCCATAAAACAAGCAACTGAGGCCATATAGAATGACGCCTCACCACCAACATCCTCCCACATTACACCAGCAACATAAGAGCCAAAGGCCCCGCCTGCACCAAAGCTTAAAGCACTGTAAAATGCTTGCGCTTGTCCCGATGCACTGGCTGTAAACCGATGTTGCACCCAATCAATAGCTACCGCGTGGAATATACCAAAGGTTGCTGCGTGGCAAACTTGTGTTAGCAGCACAATCCATAATTGCTCAGGGTAAGCCGCCGTTAGATACCAACGAATGCCACCCAGCAGTAAACTTAATGCCAATAAAAAGCGCGCCGAAAAGCGCGCCATCAATCGATGCATGACAATGAATACTAATATTTCTGCAATAACACCAAGCGCCCATAACCAACCTATGGCCAGTTTACTATAACCCTTGGATTCCATAAAAATACTATAAAACGAATAATATGGCCCGTGAGAGACCTGCATCAAAAAACATACCACAAAGAAAATAATTACGGGGCCATTGACGAGCTGCTTCCAAAAATTATCTTCTGCTTTTTTCTGTTTTCTCTCAGCTTTTTGTTCAGTAACAAACAGACTGCTAACCCAAATCAAACCCATCATAGCAACTATATAGGTGGGCAACCTGTCAATAGGGCTTACATCAAATACCCAACCAAAACCCACAACCGTAAACACAAAACCTACTGAGCCCCACAACCGAATGCGGCTGTATTCATTCGCTCTATCGCGCAGATAACTAAACGTGACAACTTCAAATTGAGGAAGGATTGCATTCCAGAAAAACGTGAATGACGAAACTAAAAAAGCATAACCCCAAAAACCAGGTTTCCAGAAAACTATGGAGAAAAACACCGTCGTTAACGCAGCGCCCCAGCGAATAATGGAAATACGTTTACCGGTTTTATCTGCCAAATACCCCCAGATATTGGGAGCCACAATCCGGGTTCCCATCAATACAGCCATTAATTGGCCTATTTCAATGGGTGAAAAACCTTCCCCTTGTAGGTATAAACCCCAATAGGGTAACAAAGTTCCAAGAAGGCTAAAGTAGAAAAAATAAAACCCCGACAACCGCCAATAGGGAACCGTATTGGTATTTGTCGGGGTTTTATTTTCTTGCACTAAAAAGATCTACTTATTCAGAATCGGGAGCTATTGCAGCGATTATCGGTGTACTGGTCTCTACACCATGATTTTGTGCTCGATGACGAAGCACGTGATCCATCACAACCAACGCCATCATAGCTTCTGCAATCGGTGTTGCTCTAACACCTACGCAAGGGTCATGGCGACCTTTGGTTACTACTTCTACGGGGTCACCCTGTTTATTAATGCTTTTACCGGGAATCATCATGCTAGATGTTGGCTTTAGGGCAATATGCGCAATCAAATCTTGCCCAGAAGAAATACCGCCTAAAATGCCGCCAGCATGATTACTTAAAAAGCCTTCTGGTGTCATCTCATCACGGTGTTGCTCTCCGCGCTGATTAACACATTCAAACCCGTCACCAATTTCAACGCCTTTTACCGCATTGATACTCATTAACGCATGAGCAAGCTCCGCATCCAAACGATCAAAAATGGGCTCGCCTAATCCAGGGATCATTCCAGTAGCAACAACCGTCACCTTGGCCCCGATTGAACTGCCGTCTTTGCGTAACTGATGAATTAACGCTTCCATTTCTGGAACCACGGATGCATCGGGGCTAAAAAACGGGTTGGTTTCAACCACATCCCAATCAATCGTTTTTGGTTTGATAGGACCAATCTGAGAGACATAACCCTTTACGTCGATACCCTGGGTTTGCTTGAGGTATTTTTTTGCAATAGCACCAGCCGCAACGCGCATTGCGGTTTCACGAGCCGATGAACGACCACCACCACGATAATCACGAATGCCGTATTTATGTTCATAAGTATAATCTGCATGGCCAGGACGAAAGGTATTCATAATTTCAGAATAATCTTTCGACTTTTGATTGGTATTTTTGATCATCAACCCAATCGGTGTGCCCGTTGTTTTGCCTTCAAATACCCCTGACAAAATCTGTACTTGATCAGGCTCTTTACGTTGAGTGGAGAACTTAGATGTTCCAGGTTTACGGCGATCCAAGTCACCTTGTAAATCTGCCTCACATATTTCCAGTCCAGGAGGACAGCCATCAACGATACAGCCTAACGCTTCGCCGTGGCTTTCGCCAAAAGTGGTAATTCGAAAAAGTTGCCCGAAGCTGTTTCCTGCCATAGTGATTACTAGCCTTAACTAAAATGTCTCAAATGATATGTATATATCTATAACTATATCTAGGGTGCAGCATTATACCTAGGGAACGCTATTCCACCAAATCCGCTTGATGATGATCAATCTGCTCTTTGGTAAGCAAAAAGACACCGTGGCCGCCCCGATCAAACTCTAACCAGGTAAACGGTACATTAGGGTAGGCTTCTTCCAAGGCTTCCCAAGAATTACCCACTTCTATTACGGCGATGCCGCCAGGGTTTAGGTGGCGAGATAGCTCAGCCAGCATCTTACGTACAAGATCAAGGCCATCAATGCCTGCCTCTAAGGCCATGCGAGGTTCGTGATGATACTCATCCGGCAACGCTTCCATGTCTGGAACATCTACATAGGGAGGGTTGCTAATAATAATGTCGTAACTTCGACCTTCTAACGCCTCAAACAGGTCAGAATATACCAGGTTAACCTGCCCTTCTAACCCATGCATCGCAACATTGCTTTCAGCAACATCTAAGGCATCTTCGCTAAGATCCGTGCAATCGACCATCGCTTCTGGGAAAGCCATTGCTGCAGCGATACCTATACAGGCGCTGCCAGTGCACATATCAAGGATATTTTCGACGTTTTCAGCTTCAACCCATGGCTCAAAGTGATTATCTATAAGCTCACCAACGGGGGATCGTGGAATAAGTACTCGCTGATCAACTTGAAACGGTAATCCACAAAACCAAGAGATACCTGTGATATAGGCGGCTGGCTTTCGATCCAATAGGCGCTCTTTAACCAATTCGAGAACAATATGTTTTTCGGTTGTTGTCATGCGACAGTCTTTTACCGAAGGGTCAACGTCCCAGGGTAAATTTAGTCCATGCAGAACCAACGCAACGGCTTCATCCCAGGGGTCATCAAAGCCATGGCCCAATGAAACCTCTGCTTGATTGAGCCGGCTAACGGTCCAACGCAGAAAATCACGTATGGTATGAAGGTCGCTCAACAACTCTTCGACATTATCAAGTTGATCAACCACGGCCTGACCGCAGGATAATTGAATAGATTCCACACGCACCTCTCTCTTTTTGCACCGACGTAATTTAGCGTTAACGTAACGGGCTACTTATAGGGAAATAACGGGCATCTTTCAAGTATTGGTTGATTTGAAGGCAAAAAACTAACGTTTTAGTCGTCGAATTCGTGTTCGGGCTTTGATTTGAGTTCGGCAACGCTTGTGCTTTTGCCCTAATGCGAGGTTTGAGCACGATAAACTGGATGAAGCGAAGCCTGATGTAGAAAGGCTAATGTCAGAAGGTGTCATTCGGAGGTCTAGTTGACTTGCTTTGTCAGCCATAAGTAACGTCCTGATGAGGAGTGAGGAAACCGCATATTACTGAAAGGTGATCGAAATTCGAACGATTATTTTGCTATTAGCAGTCACCTATTATGCCCAACACGTGCTTTACTCGATAAATCAACCAGTAACAGCGCTTATTCATGTGACACAATTGGTTGCGTGACTGGCCGGCCACTCTATAATCTATGCATAACCGGCTATGACCGCTAAAATGTGCGCGCGAGAATCACTAACCTCACAAGAATTGGTCAAAGAAAGTTTAACTGTCGCTCAACAAGCGACACATATAAGTTTAATAAAGGAAACGGGTAAATTGATGAAATTGACACTAACCGACGCAGAAACTCAGCCAATCCTCACAGAGCTAGCTGATTCCAACGCAAAATTTTCAACAACTTACCCTGGGGACTCTTCAGACCGTCAGCAAGTTCACACCGTCTACGGTGGTGCAAACCTATTTAAAGCAGGTTCTGCTCAGAAGCTTGGTGGCATCGCTCTTCGCAACCTTGATACCTATGCTCCTAATTTTTGTGCTCTTGCAAAAGTTATTGGTTTCCCTGGTGCAGAAACACTTCCTTCAGCTGATGCTGAGATTGCTGTATTGGCAGCCGCTTGTGCAGAAGATTCTGAAAAAATGAAAGGCCTTAACACTCCTGCATGGTTAGCCCACACTGTTTACGAGCGTATCACAGCCAAGCTAAAGAACGAGCCTATCGAAGATAACCGTATCGATTTTGAAGATGGATATGGCAACCGCCCTGATGATGAAGAAGATGCTGACGCGATTCGTTGTGCCGAAGAAGTTGCGAAAGGTATTGAAGAAGGTAACTTACCTCCATTTATTGGTATCCGTATTAAAACCTTCTCCGAAGAATGTCGTCAACGTTCTGTTCGTACACTTGATTTATTCTTAACTCGCTTATCTGAAGTTAACGGTGGCAAACTACCTAACAACTTTATCGTTACCCTTCCTAAAGTAACGCACCCTGAGCAAGTCACTGCACTAACCAAGTTACTGGATGTATTAGAAGAGAAGTGTGGATACGAAAAGAACTCGCTTAAGTTAGAAATCATGATTGAAACCACGCAATCTATTATTGATGATGCGGGTGACAACCAAGTTTACAACTTAGTAAAAGCTGCAAACGGCCGTTGTCGTTCTGCAATTTTTGGTACTTACGATTACACCGCTACCTGCAACATTACTGCGGCTTACCAAACACATACACACCCTGCTTGTGACTTTGCCCGCCATGTTATTCAAGTATCATTGGCAGGAACCGGTATCACATTAAGTGACGGTGCAACAACTACGATGCCAATCGGTCCTCACCGTGCTGCAGCGGATAAGCCTCTCACTAACGAGCAAATGTTAGAAAACACCCGTGTGGTTCACTCTGCATGGAAACTGCACTTTGATAACGTTCGTCACTCGTTGGCTCACGCATATTATCAAGGCTGGGATCTTAACCCTGCGCAGCTACCTATTCGTTATGCTGCAGTTTACAGCTACTTCTTAGAAGGCCTTCCTGATGCGTCTAAGCGTTTGTCTGCTTTTATTAACAAAGCCGCACAAGCAACATTGGTTGGAAACACTTTTGACGATGCAGCAACAGGCCAAGGTCTACTGAACTTCTTTTTACGTGGCATTGCTTGTGGAGCGATCACTGAAGAAGAAGCTACTTCTACCGGTATTACAATGGACGAATTACGCTCACGTTCTTTTGTAAACATCGTTGCTAACCGCACTAAATAATTGCTGAGGACTTAAACCATGGCATCAGCTTTAGAACAAGCAAAAGTGTTATTGGACATTGCCAATAGCGCTCTTAATACATCGTTAAGCTATTTAAAAGCACAAACGTTAGTAAACGGAAAAGTATCAACTGAAAAGTTAGATGATCACCAACTTGCCGGTTATGAAGCATCCTATTGCGCTGCAGAATTATCTGCCGCCAGTGTCATGCTGGATTATCATGCTCAAATAAGCGGTCAAAAAGGTGAAGCTAACGCAAAAACTGAAGAGCTTATAACGCTTCAGTTTGCTGCTGAAACATTACAAAATTGCCGCACACGATTTAGTGCTCGTCGCGCTGACTTTGGACTGGATCGAGCAGCGTTAGCAACAACAGTTGATTCCGATGACGTTGATGCATTTATTAATGAGCATTTATCTGCCGCTAATATGGTTGCCCTTGGTAAGCGTGTGTTAAGCCATGACGGTAACGTTGGCGACCACATGCTTGACGAAGAAAAAACCATGATGCAAGACAGCTTCAAGCAATTTGCTGAAGATGTTGTTATGCCTCTTGCGGAAGAAATCCACACCAAAGATCTTATCATTCCAGATGAGATCCTTAAGCCTTTGGTTGAGCTTGGGTGCTTTGGTTTATCTGTACCTATGCAGTACGGCGGCATCCAGCCGGACGAGCAAGAAGATAACCTTGGCATGATCGTGGTTACTGAAGAGCTTTCTCGTGGATCTTTAGGTGGTGCGGGAAGCTTGATTACTCGCCCAGAGATTTTATCTCGCGCAATTTTAAAAGGCGGAACAGAAGCGCAGAAACAGCATTGGTTACCTAAGCTAGCCGTTGCAGAACCACTGTGTGCCGTTGCCGTAACCGAGCCAAACTTTGGTTCTGACGTTGCTAAAATGGCCTTAAAAGCCACTAAAACCGATGGTGGCTGGATTCTTAACGGTGAAAAAACCTGGTGTACCTTTGCGGGCAAAGCAGGCGTGCTGATGACATTGGCTCGTACTAATCCTGACCCGAAAGCTGGGCACCGTGGATTAACCATGTTCTTGGTTGAGAAAGATACGACTGATGGACATGAATTCAATTATGTTCAAAAAGAAGGTGGCAGCTTAACTGGGAAAGCAATTCCAACCATCGGCTATCGTGGCATGCACTCCTACACCGTATTTTATGACAATGTTTTTGTACCAGACAGTCATGTTATTGGTGAAGAAGCTGGTGTTGGTAAAGGTTTCTATTATGCAATGGCTGGTTTTGCTGGTGGGCGTATTCAAACTGCAGCTCGTGCAACCGGTGTAATGCAAGCGGCGTTTGAGAAAGCACTTTCTTACTCTCAAGATCGCGTGGTGTTTGATAAGCCGATTGCTGATTATCAATTAACGCTTTTCAAGATCGCTCGTATGGCGATGTTGCTTTCTGTTTCTCGTCAATTCACCTATCACGTTGCTCGTTTGATGGATGAGGGTAAGGGACAAATGGAAGCTAGCCTTGTTAAGTTATATTCCTGTAAATCTTCTGAGTGGTTATGCCGCGAAGCCATGCAAATTCATGGCGGAATGGGTTATGCCGAAGAAAGTGCTGTGAGCCGATACTTTATCGACTCTCGTGTACTCTCTATCTTTGAAGGTGCTGAAGAAACGTTGGCTATTAAGGTTATTGCTCGGGCGCTTGTTGAGGGTGCTGAATAACGACTTTATTCTCGACAACACACATTCAGCGGATCTACTAGATCGCGCTGTATTTGACTCTTTATTTCAGAAACCGCAGCAAGTACATCCATGTATGCTTTCTTCGGCGGAGCCTGCCCCGCGAGCAAAGCGAGTGCATTGGGTATCCTTGCCTCAGCTGAACCTTAAAAATCAGCTCTGAAATAAAGAGTCAAACACATCGCTTATCACAAGATTTATAGGTCATCTGAATAGGTGATATAACTCGAAAAAAAATAATGTGACAATCAATTCTTACCTTTTAATATTCTCCAAGAACGGAACACAAAAACCATGACAATTAAGTTCGAAGCCCAACAAGAAATCGCTCCCAATGCTGAAGCCACGCTAGACAATGTGCGCCACCCGCAATACGGTCGTTTCTTAGAAGAATATGTACCTGGTCAGGTTTTTGTTCATCCGCGAGGATATACCTTTACTCAAGCACAAATAGACAGTTTCTCTCGCACTTTTATGCAGTGTAATCCTCTTCACTTAGACCTTGAGTACGCAAAATCTCATGGTTTTGATGGGATTCCAGCATCCTCTCAGATGGTATTTAACGTAATATTGTCTTTGGGTGTACAGAACGATTCTGAAAAAGTTATCGCTAACCTGGGTTATTACGACGCTCAATTTTTAGCACCCGTTTATGCTGGCGATACCATTCGTGCGATGACCAAGGTTATTGATAGAAAAGAGCGTGGCGCTGATAAGCCGGGTATTGCAACTATTCGCACCTTAGGCGTTAACCAGAACGATGTGGTTGTGCTGCAATACGAACGTAAGTTGATGGTTGCCTATCGTGGTGACCGCTTGCCTACAACACCATTGCCAGAAGGTGAAGCACCGGAGTTCCCTTGGCAAGATGATGCATCCGTTGCATTACCCAATGGTTTAGCAACAGCACTACGTAACATTCCTGCAAGCGTTACCGGCTGGAACACATACGCAGAAGACTTTTCTGCTGGTGACATCATTGTTCATAACAATGGCCGCACCATTACTGAAGAACACTTTGCCCTCACCTACCAAGTAGGCAACACACACCCGCTTCACTACGACCAAGTGTTCAGCCAAAGCTTAAGCGGTAAAATGAGTGGCAATCCTATCGTTTATGGTGGATTGGTTTTTGCGTGGTTAGAAGGATTGGCAAGTCGAGATATTACAGAAAACACCGTTTGGGAGTTAGGTTTCACTGAAGGCTACCATACTCAACCTGCAATCGCTGGTGACACTGTGTCGTCGCTTTCACGCATATTAAAGGTTGAAGATGCACCCGCTGAATTAGCAGATGTCGCTAGCATTATCACTATTCAATTTATTGGCGTTAAAAACCTTACTGCCGCGACTGCATTAGAAAAGCACGGTACCGATTTGTTTATCAAAGAAAACAATAAGAAAGCCCTTGGCAAAGAAAAAATCACCGATAAGATTTTTGAAATTGAACGTCGCCTTATCATTAAAAAGCGTCAGGCATAACTGGATACCACTAGGACTAACACGATGACCGAACCTCAAAAACATCAGATTACTGATAAAGATGGCAACGCCACAAAAGATCGTCCGTGGATATTTCGAACGTATGCAGGGCACACCAACGTTCGTAAATCAAACGAGTTATATCGCAATAACTTAGCAAAAGGTCAGACCGGTTTAAGTATTGCCTTTGACCTTGCCACACAGTGCGGTTACAGCTCTGATGAAGATATTGCCAAACCTGAAATTGGTAAAGTTGGCGTTCCCATTAATACTCTGGATGACTTTGCCATATTGTTCGACAATATCGACATTGCCGAAGTTAATACCTCAATGACCATCAATGGCACGTCCATGTGGTTATTGTCGCTTTATGTAGCGCTTGCCGAAGAGCGCGGTGTGCCGATTGAGAAACTACAAGGCACCACTCAAAACGATTTGATCAAAGAATTCCTGGCTCGTGGAACCTATGTTTTCCCACCAGAAGAGTCCATCAAACTGATCGTGGACATGTACGAATTCTGTTTAACCAATGTACCTAAATGGAACCCCTCTAACGTGTGTTCTTATCACTTGCAGGAAGCAGGTGCTACGCCAGTGAAAGAACTGGCCTATTCATTGGTCACTGCCATTACGGTGCTTGATGCCATCAAAGAGCGTAACTGCTTTGATGAAGAAGAATTTGAACGTTGCGTTGGCCGCGTATCCTTCTTCGTCAATGCAGGTATGCGTTTTATCGAAGAAATGTGCAAAATGCGAGCATTCACCCAGTTATGGGATGAAATCTGTATTGAACGTTACAAGGTTAAGAATCCAAAATTCCGTCGTTTCCGCTACGGTATCCAGGTGAATTCGTTAGGATTGACGGAAGAACAGCCTGAGAACAACGCCTGGCGAATTTTGATTGAAACCCTTGGTGTAACCCTAAGTCGAGACGCTCGCTGCCGTGCATTACAATTGCCAGCATGGAACGAAGCGCTATCACTGCCCCGCCCTTGGGATCAACAATGGTCATTGCGCTTACAACAAATACTCGCGTACGAAACCGATCTATTAGAATACCCCGATCTGTTTGATGGCTCCCCCGTTATCGAATCCAAAGTTAACGACCTTAAAGAGCAGGCCAACGCAGAAATTCAGAAAATAATGGATGCTGGCGGCGGTGTTGAAGCCATTAAGAACGGCTACATGAAATCACAACTTGTGGTTTCCCAAGCTGAGCGCATGAGTAAAATCAACTCTGGCGAACACATCGTTGTTGGTAAGAACCGCTGGACCGATGGCATCGAATCACCCTTAGTTAGAGATAGCGACGGGGGCGTCTTTAAAGTTGACCCAGAGTCTGCTGCCGAAACCGTTAGCGCACTAGAAGCAACCAAAGCAAAACGTGACGATGCCAAAGTTGCAGAATGCTTAAAAACACTGCGAGAAACAGCCATCAAAGGCGACAATATGATGCTCGCCTCCATCGCTTGCGCCAAAGCCCGTGTAACTACCGGTGAATGGACAGCCACGCTACGTGATGTTTATGGTGAATACCGCCCACCAACCGGTGTTGAAGGCCAATCACTGTCCATCGAAAACGAAACCCTTGATACTGTCCGTGAAAAAGTAAAAACGTTTATGGACACTCGCGGCCACCGCCCTCGTATCGTTGTCGGGAAACCAGGATTAGACGGACACTCAAACGGCGCAGAAATGATCTCGGTAGCCGCTCGTCACGCTGGTTTTGACGTTATTTATTTTGGTATTCGTTTAAGCGCAACCGACATCGTTCAATCTGCTATCGAAGAAGACGTAGACGTGATCGGAATTTCATTATTGTCCGGCTCTCACAACGAGATCATGGATCAACTGTTTGAAGAACTGGATTCCGAAGGCGCAAAAGGGAAGATCCCCGTTGTGCTTGGTGGCATCATTCCTCAAGCGGATGCTGAGGCATTAAAAGAAAAAGGCGTAAGTGCGATCTTTACACCAAAAGATTATGATCTAATGGAAGTAATGAATCGCATCATGGATATTATCCTAGCCAACGATTCAGAATAATTAACATAGCAGCAACGGTAAGAAACCAAACAACTGCTAAATAACAAAAATCTCGCGACAAGTCCTGTATTGGTGATTACCTTTCAGAAACGTCTGCGGCACGGACGCCGCAGTCGAGCACACATGGATGTGATCTTTTGCGATTTCTGAAAGGTAATCACCAATACAGCACGCTCTCAACCAACCGCGACTAACCAAAAGCACCAAACAAGCGGTATGCAAACAAATCCACTGGACGAAAAACGCCTACAGCAACTTACCCAAGCAGCCAATCTTAAAAAATTGCCACTTGCCAAGCTGATCTCGCTATTTGAAAACCGTTCAGAAAAAGCAACCCAAGAACGCCACGATATTATTCATCATATCACCAACAATCCCAAAACCTTCACCGGCAAAGGCGTAACCATTGGTTTCACCGGAACCCCAGGCGCCGGAAAATCCAGCCTAATTGCCGAACTCTGCAAAACGCTGACTCAAAACAACGACCTACGCATCGCCGTTCTCGCCATTGACCCCTCAAGCCAAAAATCCGGCGGAGCCATTCTCGGCGATCGCACACGAATGCATTCAGGAAGCAAAAACAAAAACCTCTTTTTCCGCTCCCAAGCATCAAACCTAGAACTCGGCGGCATCACTCACAACACCTTTCAAGCAACACGCCTGCTTCGGTATCTATTCGACCTGATCATTATAGAAACCGTCGGCATTGGCCAGAACGAAATCGACATTCAGTATATGAGTGATCACACGTTTTTAATGATGCAGCCTCTGGCAGGTGATCAAATTCAGTTTATGAAAGCAGGCATCATGGAAATCCCAGATAGCTTCATCGTCAACAAGTGTGATGAAGAACGCCTAGCAAGAACCAGCTACCACATGCTAAGAGCCAGTTTAAAGCAATCAAAACTTATTGTGCTCAATGCTAAAGACAGTTTTGAAAATGCCGCCAAGGACAATATATTCCTTACCAGCGCCACAAAACATAAAGGCATTCAGGAGCTAGCGGGATTTATTCGATCCATTCAACGTAACGATCAAAGCAAAAACAAGAAACCCAAAGATATAGAAAACTTCTACCTTCAGAAAACCATTCAAGAGCTCTACGGAAAATTTGGCCTAGATATCCTCAGCCAAGAGCAAGAGGCCCTAAAGCAACTCACGGGGTACGAAGAAAAAATGACATTTGCCACTACCGCCATTGAACAACGCATTCTAGAGCGCTAACCCTACAAACAAAGACAAACGACGCTAGCTACTTTACACTGTGCACACTTCATTCACAAAAAGGCATAGACCTCTGTGGCAGACAAAAAACAAATATCCCTTGCTGTAGTATTGATGGCGCTTATAGCCCTATTCTTCTGGACACAGTCACGCTTCCCTGCCCTCGACACCAAAGCTCAAATGGGCCAACGCACAAGCATTAGCGCCATTGCTTTTGACGTGATTTTACCCGTATCACAAGAACAACCTTACATTGAACGTGTTGCAAAATCCGCTATCAACTGGGGGTATACCAACTGGAAAGGCATGACCTTTGGGCTTGTTTTTGCGGCAGCATTTTTTACCCTGTTACGCCTACTACCTCAACTCCCCCCCTCCCGTTTCCACATTATCAACTCTCTAAAAGGTATGGTAATTGGCGTTCCCTTAGGAGTATGCGCCAACTGCTCAACACCTATTGCACACGGCATGGTTAAAGCAGGCACCCGAATTGAAACCGCTCTGGCGACACTCACCAGCTCACCGACCTTAAACATCTTTGTCCTTTCGATGACATTTTCGCTACTGCCATTTCATTTAGCCATCATAAAATTAGTGGGAGTCTTTATTTTTGTATTGCTTATCATTCCATTCCTAGTAAACCGCTTCACCACACAATCCATTGATAGCCATATAAAAGCAGATAATTTACAAAAAGAAATTCCCACCCACCCCCTGAGCAACAACATTGAAGAATGTGAACTACCATCGAACAACTGGATTCAAGCAATCAAATTAGTTTCAACCAATTTTATAAGCAACTTATGGACGATTGTAAAAGCCACGTTACCACTCATGATCCTTGCAGGCCTTCTCGGCGCCATCGTAATTGAAAGCATTTCATTTACATCCATCGCCGAATCAAAAAGCTCTATATTAGCCCTCATTGCAGTCAGCATCATCGGAGCATTTTTACCCGTCCCAATCGCCTTTGACATCATCATTGTCACTACATTACTAGCAGCAGGTTTCCCGGTTGGCTTAAGTATGGCCCTGCTTTTTTCATTGGGGATTTTCAGCATCTACCCTGCCATGGTGGTCGCTAGAAATGTATCTGCAAAACTGAGCATGGCAATGTTTGTTGGGGTAATCGGCGTAAGTTGCATTTCCGGACTTGTCGCGGAGCAATACAACCAATCGTTAATTTTATCAGCAACTAATACTGTGTCTGAACTTACATTGAAAGCTGAGGCAACTAAACAAGCAGCCACACCCAACATCCAATCAATTGCTGAAATTCAATGCGCATTATTACAGGACCCACTACTAGAAAAAGAATGTGTACATGAAGCATCCACAATACCCAATTCGTCTAGCATCAACAAAGAAGAGATCGACCCTTTAGCATGCAACAACCTTACTGTCCCTGCAGAGCAGATGCGATGTTTTTCTCGCTTAACAAGCCTGTTCGCAATAAAGACCAACAAACTACAACAATGTAACCCGATAGTTTTAGCCGACATTAAAAACACCTGCAAGAAAACCATTGTCCTCAATAAGATACGAACTCTATATGACATTGAAAATGTGCAATTTTCATTAGCCTCTAAAAATACCGATACGACCAAAGGCAACACCGAACAAAAAACTGCACCTCACAGCATTACCACAGATAACATTGTACAAAACCCTAAAGCCCTAACCATAAAGCAATGGAAAAAACGCCACACCCAAGACGAAATAAGCATATCATCCATAGATCTACACCCCAAAGCCCAAGACTCTACGCAAGCTGATCAACCAAACATCACTCCAGTATTTAAGCACGTAGATGCGGCATCAATGGGCATTTCATTACCAGCCAATTTTTTCTTATCGGATTTCTACGAGCCCTTCAAATACGGTAGAGGTATCGCTTCTGGGGATGTTAACAACGACAACTACCCTGATCTTGTATTTGCCACGCCAGCCGGGCCAATTCTCTATACAAACACTGGCGGCGCTTTTTTACGTACCTCGCTTCACTTACCTAAAAGTATTGAAAAAAACACCTTCCTTGTAAGCTTTGCCGATATTAATAACGACGGCTGGCTTGATTTGTTTTTTGGCACTTATGGTGGCAAGAATTATGTTGTTTTTAATAATCACTCCAATCTTGAGTCAAATCAACAATGGGACATAAACTCCATCATTGAATTGCCCAACACTCAAACTAGCTTAACAATGGCTGCTGGCTTTATCGACAAAGACCTCGATGGCGACCTTGATATATATTTAGGAAATTGGACAGCAGGTGCTGAAAATAATTTCTCTACGGAATACTCTCAAAATGCTTGGTTGATTAATAACATTGGCATCAACAATACCAATAAACAGGCCTCATCGGAGACTATCCCTTTCACACTATTACCGGAAACTGGCGTAAAAGGAGAAACCCTCTCCGTCTTATTCTCAGATTTTTCAGCAGACAATATTACTGACCTCATTGTTACCAACGACAATCAAGCACCCGACTTATATTACCGCAATTCAGAGCTCATCCCTGTCAACGACATCATTCCTTCTACGTCTCTTACAACAATGAGCGTGGATACCGCAGATTTCAACAACGACCTACTACTTGATATATTTACCGCTGACATGTCCTTTGGTGAAGGTGAAACACCCTCCTATTGTGATGCAATATTCCTCACAAGCCAAAAAGTACTGTGCCATCAAAATCTAAAAAGCTGGAAGTCGATTAAAAGGATGGCTCCGCAAGAATGTAATAAAATAAGTGGCAGTCATGAACAGCAGCAATGTGTCATTGCGTTTATCATTCACATAGCTAAAGTCAGTAGTGACCCTTCGATTTGCACAAAGATAGGCCCTCAATACACCAATAAAAAATTACTCTGCCAACGAATGGCAACCAAGCTTGCACAAGAAACATTGGTGTTAACGGAGCACATACCTCAAATACAAAGCAACAAGTTAATGCTTGCGACCGAGAGTGGGAAGTTTATTGATGCTACCGACGCTTTTAACGCGAGCGCCAGCTTTTGGAGCTGGAATTCAAAAGCAGCAGATTTAGACAACGATCAATGGCAAGACATTTTTATTGCCAACGGCTTTGGCTTTGGTGAAATTCAAAATGAAATCCATAGCAATGTATTTTTTCACAATCAGAAAGGGTTACACTTTAAAGAATCCACCAAAGAGTTTGGATTAACCCAATATTTAAACACGCCCTCCTACACCTATTTGGACATTGATCTTGACGGTGATTTAGATATCATATCAACTGCAATCATGGCCCAACCGCAAGTTTATCTAAACCAAATCAGTGACACCCCCATTAACTACAGCACTGGCAACAACATTTCATTTAGCCTTAAAGATTACACTCAAAATCGTTTCTGTATTGGTTGTAAAATCACTATTGAGTATGGAGACAACTCACACCAAATCAGAGAAATAAAACTCAGCGGTGGGTTTTTATCATTTGACGAGCCCGTTACGTATTTTGGACTGGGAAAGCATAAAAGCATTCGCAATATTCAAATAACGTGGAGCGATGGAAAACACACCAAGATAGAAAAGAACATTCTTGCCGGCTCACGGTACAGAATCGAACGACGAGCCAACCCTTAGTTCGAAATCACTCCTTCGTACTGTTTGTTTTTCGACAATGATGTTTTATCCAAAAATTCAGCACATAATGTTCGAACAGCAATAGGCCGCTCAAAAAAACACATATGACCGCAATTATCCAAATGGATATGCTCGCAAACCGGTATATGGGTATTGATCTCCTGCTGAAGCCTTTCTGAAGACCACCCGTCATACTCGCCTGTCACTGATAATACCGGGCATTCTATTTTACCTAATAACGTTAGAATCAGTGGCATCGTTGCGGCCAACTCATCTAACATTACTAAATACCTGTCTTCATGTTTTTTAAAACTTTGATAACTAAATTTTTTGATAATTCCAGGTATAGAGGGAAGTTTGTAGTAAATATTTTGGAAATAGTTATCTATATCCTCAACCGTTTTAAAGTATATGGATTCTTTAAACCTCCCCCAAAGCTCAATCTTTCCTGAGTCGCCGGGCAATAACACATCAGGAAAAGACAGTAACGTTAACGATGTTACGGCAGAACAACGAGTCGCTGCGTAGTATGCAGCCATCGTACACCCCATTGAATGACCTATAAGGTGGCACTTGCGAACATCTAACTTCTTTAGAAAAACATCAAACCACAACGCAAATTCTCGCAGGTTGTTCTTTCTATTTTCCAACCCCTGTTCCAAATATAGGCCTGGAACATCAATCGAGATTACTCGGTAACCCTTAATGAGATGACGCATCAAACTACGCCACTGCGTTTTGGAACCGCACAACCCATGCAAGAAGATAACCGTCTTACCCTGACCACCGTCGAGATAGCGCCACCGCTGATCATATATCTCAACTTGGTAGTTTTTAATTGAACCTAGGTAACTATTGAGGTGAGATGTGACGTATTGATATTGGCCGTCATTGCGCATAAGTAATATAACTGAAGTGGTGGGTTAATATCCGGGGATGTTATTAACCATCATGTTTACACATATAAAAAAGCATTATATATCAATTTTTTTGCAATTATGCACAAATAACAACCACATACTGCATGACGATTAAATCACCTAATATTCAGCCAAAAAAAATGCCCCTTAAAAGGGGCATTTTTCATTACAGTTTAGAACTTAATCTACTGGCCAGCAGACTGGTCCTATTCCGTTATAACCTTCGTCACATTGCTCGTAACAAAGAAGTCCGCTCTTATCCCACCCATCTCTACATGTGTGGATTGGTACACCAACACCACGACCATAAGAGAGAGATTGGTTAGTCCAGCACACTGGGCCAATACCGTGGTAACCAGAATCACACACTGGGTAACATAAACCAGCATCTCGCTCATTACCTGAACCGCAATCCTTAGGTATGGTACCAACACCACGACCGTAGGATGCATTTTCTAACCAACATACTGGGCCAACTCCGTTGTAGCCAGAATCACAGTACTTGTAACATAGTCCAGCATCATTTTCTTTACCGCTTGGACAAGCACCCGTCCAAATGTTGCTTGGAATAGTTCCTACACCACGACCGTAAGATAGAGATCTGGTGCTCCAACATACTGGTCCAATGCCGTTATAGCCACTGTTACAGTTCGGGTAACATAGACCAGCATCATTTTCATAGCCAGATGCACACTTTGTTGCGATAGTTCCTACACCACGACCGTACGAAGCATCTTCCTTCCAACAAACTGGGCCAACACCGTTGTATCCGTCTGCACAAGGGGTGTAGCACAATCCAGCGTCATATTCTTCACTCGAAGCACAAGATAGTGGAGTACCTACACCACGACCGTAAGCTACCTTCGGTGGATCAACAACTTCGTTGTCACACGCATCACTTACCTTAACAAGAGAACCTGCAACGTTTAAGTGAGCGTTAGTTCCACCTACTGCAGTAATATTGTCAGGGATAAGTGCAAGACATGCGAATGATGGAAGCTCGATGTTCGCAATAGGTTTGGCTAGCTCTTGAAGAACTGCACCGAATGAAGTTGCAATCAAGTCACTAGCAACTTCGTTAACACCACTAGTAATCCATCCGCCATTACCGATACGAATACCAGTAATAATAACCTGAGGAGCTGATGGGAAGGTAATATCCAATGTATTATCTTCTGCAACACCTACCGCCAAAGCAACTTTTGCGTCAAGGCGAACGGCTAGATCATTGCTATATATGGCTGCACCACTCTTCTTAGATTCAACAGCCATTTCTAGACCGTAAGTAGACAGCATGATTGCAGCAGCGCCATTGAAATCATCAATCTGAACCGTAGCAGGAGTTTGGTTGTTAACTAAGATACGGTTAACAATCGTCTCACCACCCAAATTCTCATCACGAGGAAGGCCAAACTGTAAGTTTGTTCCCGCCATATTCATTTGAGTTAAACCAACAGAGTGAGCAGAAGCCAAGGTCTGGTTGATCACGTTAGTGTTAATAGACACTGCGAAATCAGCATTGCCAAGGTTCGCAGCTGGTAACGCATCAGAGGTATACAATGTTCCTGTTAAAGGCTGAGGAATATCCAAATCAGGGTTGATTGGAATAATGCTTCCTGCCATTGACGCTGACAACATCGCTTCTGTTGTTGTAATGCTCGCCAAGTTAAGTGCCATTGCCATGTCGTAGTTAGAAATACCGTCATTTATACGAATGGTGTAGCTTTCTTTGATAATGCCCGCTAACAAATCAGGAATTGCATTATTCAACAATCCTGCGATTGCACTAGAAATAGGGCCATCAAATAAGTTTAGGATACCAGTAGAAAGACCAGACAAGATCGCTTGGAAAACAACACCTACATCATCAATAACAATCGCGCCGATATTGAAAGACAAGCCAGAAATATCAACAGTAGGCATCCTATCTTCAACACCCAACTGTAAGTTACCCGCTAAATCAACAGGACCGACGTTTGCGCCAACATTAATAATCGTTGGAGGAAGGAAACCGTTGTGCATACGCAATGTTAGCTGAACATGGACGGTGTTAATGATGCCGTCAAAACCAATGTTGTTACCAGCAGCAAGGTCTAAGCCGAACTCTTTAGTAGACATCGTGATGTTGCGAACAAAACCATCAGCACCATACGTTTCGCCAAACAACCCCTGCCACGTTGCGTCATACAACATAGAACCAGCGATAAGCGAATTTAAGTCAAGGCCGTTCAAGGCGTTAACCACTTGATCCATTGCAGAATCAAGACCATTCTGAGTTACTTTAACTGTTAAGGAAGGATCGTAGTCCAAACCTAAGCTAGCGTATTGAGTGTTGCTAACGTGGCCTAGCGTATCTGTTGCTTCATAGTTATAAATGTCTGCTAAAGGAACCTCAGCAGTAAAAGTACCGTCTTCTGCAACAGTAACATCAGTACCGTTAACAAATAACGAGGTTACCCCCATTTCATCAACGGCTATCCCGTCAATAGTTGCAACGTTATCAACAGTAGCACCAAGAATAACCACTTCAGGCCCTAGTTCATCATAGATAAACTTAACCTGTGGGCCAGACGGTGGATCTACTTGAAAAGTGTTGTAACCCTCAATGAAGTTTACAGCGAAATCTGCACCGTCACCAACTGCCTCAGTTGCTCCAGCCACAAAGTGGGACTCAACACTGAATCCGTTTAACGTCATTTTAGGCAACGTTTCTGGCTGTTTTGTATAAGTCACTTTAAACGTCGCAGGGGGCGACGTATGCACAGAGTCTTTAAGCGGTTCAGCGATCTTATAATCACTGCCACATGCCATTAGACCTAGGCACAGAAGAGCTATCACGGCACGGTGAATTAGCTGTTGAGGCATAGCAGGTTCCTTTATTTTTATTGTGAAGCGGAACTCAATGGTCACTATATAGTCACTATTAGGTTCCAGGAGCGTAGAAAATACCACACCAGTACTACATAAACAATTTATGGTACGGTGTTTCCAAAAGGTACAAAAGGTAACCAAACTCTACATATTGTTGTGGTTGTTAACCCTAAAGAAGCTGTTTTTTTATACACAAAGTAGCATTTATACAGCCATAAGCTTGCTTTTATTGGTCTTTTAGTGGGATTTAAGGTCCACTTAACTGTAATTCAGCACATTTACGCAACACCATTGCAATATTAATGCTTATTACAGGATGTTACCAAACCACACGTTACCCATGCGTGCACGGGGTATTTGCTATAAGTTGCATACTGGTTATAACCAAAGAAAGTAAAAATAGTTTTGTTTCAAATTGTAAACAGCAACCAAAACAACCTAGTTTTTATAATGTAATCAGTCACATATACACTGGTAGAACGCTTCGACGGTGGGTGATAGAGCATCTTTTCGCCAAACTGCATACGTTATTGAATCTGCGATTTCATTAGGTAATCTGTGCACTTTTAAGCCAGAAATAGCCGGATGCGCGGCAATAACTGATTCAGGCACAATCCCCACCCCCATACCTGCAACAGCGCAAACCATCAGTGCATGATACGAGCGAATTTCCATTGTACGTGGTACAACATTCGCCGCGTTAAACCAGTTTAATAAACGTTTTCTGTATGCGCAGCGCTCACTAAAAACCAAAATGGTAGGGTCAGCACCAAAATCATTTCCAGTACCAATATCTACGACATCAATGCTGGTTATCGCAACCAGGGTTTCTTCAAATACAGGTTGTCTTGTTAGTCGCTCATCATTTAACGGATCAGCAACTAGCGCTATATCGAGCTCTCCCATGATCACCCTTTCTGTTAATACTCCAGAGGGGCCCGTTGACAAATCAACGCTAACTGCGGGGTGCTGTTGATGATAACGAACTAATGGTTCAGCTAAATGTGTAGCCGCGACAGCCTCCATAGTGCCTAATTTTAATGTTCCTTGAGGGGTATCATTATTAAATACATCAATCACATGGTCTGCCAATTTCAATATCTTATCGGCATATTCCATTAACAATTGCCCAGACGACGAAATTACAAGGCGCTTTTTTTCACGAATGAATAGTGTTTTCCCAAGCTCTTTTTCAAGCTTTTGGATTCTAGCAGTAACATTTGATGGCACTCTATGTAGTTTTTTTGCTGCATAGGTCACCCCTCCTTCTTCAACAACTGCCTTAAACACCCTTAAATCAGACAATTCCACGACATTCTCCAAAAATGAACAATGCATTCATTATTTTTCATTTTTAAAGAACAATCAACTACTTTAAAATGCACGCATATTCTTCAATAACACACCACTTAAGCAGTATGAGAGCATTATGAACAACCACACTGTACGTAGAAACGGGTACTTATTTGCACTAGGTGCAGTATTGATCTGGACGGGATTCATTATTGTGTCTCGACTAGGGGGTATAAGCCCTTTGCTTCCAAACGATATTATTGCAATACGTTACGTCACTTGCGCCCTGTTACTACTTCCCGTTTGGTGGTTTAAGTTTCGATTTAACATTCTGAATCCAAGAATTATTTTTTGTAGTCTTATCGGTGGCATTGCGTACGCTAGCTGTGCCTTTAGAGGTTTTGAGCTAGCCCCAGCATCACATGCGGCAGTCCTACTGCCTGGCCTGATGCCACTTTTTATTACTCTTCTATCACGGTTTATTTTTAAGGACCAGATCAAGCGCTCTAGCTGGCTTGGTGTGGCCGTTATCACACTTGGGGTATTTGCCCTGCTTGGTCAAAACCAGTCGCTAAACACCGCTGATACTATAGGCATTGGTCAATTTTGGTTGATAATCGCTGCATTTTTCTGGGCCCTGTTCTCTGTATTAGTGAAGCATTGGAGCATATCGCCCTGGGAAGCTACCATAAGCCTGGCACTTGTCACTGCAGTGATCTATTTACCCATCTACCTGGTTGCCTTACCCAGCAATATCAGCATTTTATTGTGGAGAGATGTTCTCACTCAAGCGTTTTACCAAGGTTTTCTAGCAACGATCATTCAAATGCTACTGTATGTTCGAGCGGTACACATCATTGGGCCTACCTCCATGGGTACTATGATGGCATCAGTCCCCATCCTCGCCAGCATATCAGCAATTATTTTCTTGAAAGAACCGTCAAGTATTTTTCTCGCTACGGGTGTTGTACTTGTCAGCATCGGCAGCTGGATAAGCTACGCGTCCCCAAGTATTAAACAGGAGCAAACCAATGCCTTACGTGAACATTAAAATTACCGATGAAAACGTCACCGCACAGCAAAAAGCAGACCTTATACAAGGTGCCACTCAATTACTGGTTGATGTGTTGAATAAAAATCCAAAAACCACGGTCGTTGTGATTGATGAAGTAAACACTGATAACTGGGGTGTTGGTGGCGAAGTTGTCACAGCTCTTCGTGCAAAAGAAACCCGTTAATTGCCTCAACCACGGGTAAGCATGTATCTTTTTCTAAATGAAGGTGGTGGTTACCCGGCAACGTTGTTAGCGTGAGGTCAGCAACAGCCTCAACCCTCAGTTTTAACGGCCCTATACTTGGAAAGAAGCCCTGCTCTGCTCCTATCAGCAAAGTAGGTGCTGCGATTTTTTTAAGATATGCCATTACCATATCTTCGGTAAGACGAATAGCTGACCCCATTTTTAATCGAGGGTCGCTTGACCAGGTGACTCCATCAGAGACTTCAACGAGTCCTCGCTCACATAGGTGAGTTGCCGCATCAGCACTTATCGCTCCAACCACACCCTTTCGAGCATTTACAGCATCTGCTAGCTCACCATACACAGGCATATTAATTCTATGCGCCCTACGCATATCTTTAATGGCTTTTGCGAGCACATCAGGCGCCTGCTCCGCTGGGGATGTGTGTGTACCAATCCCTTCGATTAAAATCAACCGATGAATACGCTCAGGTGCAATCGCTGCAACATAGGTGCTTATACCTGCCCCCATGGAATGCCCCATGAGATTGAACTGCTCAAACCCTAGTTCATCCGCAATAGCAAAAACATCATCCACATTATCTACAAGGTGGTAACGCACACCCACAGGGCGATGAGAAGACGATCCGTGCCCCGCTAGATCCACCGCATAAATATCCCCATGTAACGCTGGGCCTAGTAAATTATATGTGGCGCAATTATCCAACCAGCCGTGTAAAGCCAATGTAGGCAGCATCCCCACCCCCTCTTCCGAGGCAGGCCAGTGCTTTCCCTGTATTGTTAAACCATTAGCCAGCTCAAGAGTAAACGCATTCGGTTGGCAGGTACTATATTGACTTAATGGCATAGACAAACTCTCTTTTGGTTAAACAGACTGTTTTTGGCAATATACGCGAAGCCAAAGCACAAGCCAATCACGAGCCTACCTACTTTGATACCTTTGTCGGTTTTAGCCATGTCACAGGCTGGTTAGGCCTTTTATCATCCCCTACACTTAATCTATAATCCCCGTTTTTTAGTCCTGCAGTAGAGGCACCTTTTCATGCGTACGTTTGATGATTTTTCACTTAGCACTCAGGTGTTAAAACAATTTTACACAAAAAAAATATCCATAAGCCCGACTTCAGAAGACCTTCGCGAGATACTTAATGAGCATCATAAGTTAGTGGTTGCACTTAACCACGGGCCAATCTTAGCTCCCGGTGTGGTTAACGTTGCAATTGCAGATATCTTTCTAAAAAATGGCGGTGCAAACCGCACTCCGATGGGGATTATCTGGAAACACTTTTATAAAGTACCGGGTATCAAAAAGGTTGTTGCCTACATTACCCAGGTCAAAGAAGCTTACAATTTAGACGAGTTTGTTGAGCAATTTGTATCTCATGACTATAACGACCTAATGGTGATGCCCGAAGGAGAAAACTGTTGTTTTGGTGACGGTATTGAAATCCAACCGTATTTGAGTCCTCGTTTTGTTGAAATAGCGATTAAAGCGAACACTCCAATTCTCATTGGGGTTCATCACGGTACCCATGTTTTGGCATCGCCTTTCGAGGTTTCTTCTCGCTACAACCGCTGGCTTAAAAAGATCATGCCTGACAATAGCTACAAGCGACTAAAAGATACTCAGCTGATAAGTTTACCTAAATTTACTGGCGGTAAAGTGAATATTGAATGGAGCTTTAAGCTTTATCAACCAACGCTGAATCTAACGCAACTTGCGGACAACAAAGAGGATCGAATGCATCAGCTATGGCAAGAGTCCGACATTATTCGTAAGCATATGCAAACAATGATTGATGATACACAAGCAAACCATTAAACTAGGTTTAAAGCTTTGCTTATTGTTCCCACTGCACTTCAATCTTGGCATCAAACCAAGACTCAAAGTTATCTTGATAATGAGCTTCTAAAACATTGCGCTTCATCTTCAACGTAGGTGTCATAAACCCATTTTCTACCGTCCAATCATCTTTAACAATAATCGCTGTACGTAGTTTCTCATGAGGATCAACAACCTTGTTTACTGCCCGAAGAATATCTTCAATATTTTTGTGTATTTCATCTTTTGATTTACCCGCAGCCAAATGCTCTCGATCAGCTTCAGATAACATCAACAATGCCATTGGTTGTGGCATTCCAGACCCTACGACACAAATCTGTTCAATATGAGAACAAGCCATCATTTTCCCTTCAATAGGAAATGGCGCAACGTATTTACCCTTACTCGTTTTAAAGATTTCCTTAATACGTCCCGTAATCTTTAAACTACCATCTGCCTCAACATGACCGACATCACCAGTGTGAATAAAACCTTCATCATCCAGGGTCTCAGCTGTTTTTTCAGGTTCTTTATAATACCCCAGCATGGTCGCAGGACTCTTGACCAATATCTCGTTACCATCACCCAACTTAACCTCAACACCAGGGTTAGGTTGACCAACAAAACCAACACGCGATTTACCGGAACGCGTGCTATGGGAGTACCCCATATTTTCAGTCATTCCATACACTTCTAAAATTTCTAAGCCCAGTTTGCCGTACCACTCCAACAAACTGTTGGGTATTGGCGCTGCACCACTTAAACAGAATCGGGCATCAACCAACCCAAGCTGCGTTTTAACTTTCTTTTTAACAATGCTTGAAACAATAGGGATCTTAAATAATCGATTGAGTTTTTTCTCTGGTAACTTAGCGAACACTCCAGACTGAAACTTTGCCCATATACGAGGAACAGCAAAGAAAATGGTAGGACGAGCACGCTTTAAATCAGATGCAAATGTGTCCAGCGATTCTGCAAAAAAGACTCTAACACCCTGATAGACAGATACGAGCTCAACACACATTCTCTCAGCAACATGAGACAACGGTAAATAGGAAAGTATTCGGTCATTCGATGTTACTTCATAAATATTCGATGCTTCACTTGCTCCAGCAGCAAGACTTGCAAAATTGTGCATCACACCTTTTGGCATTCCTGTCGTGCCAGACGTATAAATAATCGTCGCAAGCTCTTCATGATTACGCGTAGGATTATCCGTGACTGGTGCACTACTCGCGATCACATCATTCCACGTATCATAATCTGTAGGTGGGCTTAATGGGTATGAAATACATTTAACATCGGTAGGGATACCAGGCTTCATATCCTCCCAACCATCTAACTTTCCTACAAACAATATTTTTGTATTACTGTGCTCTACAATTTGCTGAATCGTTTCAGGGGCGAGCGTAGGATACAACGGTACAGACACGCCACCCGCCATCCAAATTGCAAGATCGCTCATAATCCAATGAGCACAATTCTTGGACAAGATACCAACAGGTGTACCTTCCTCTACCCCAATAGATTTAAGGTGCCCAGCCATTCTTCGGATTTGGTTACCGATTTCGCCCCAGGTATAATCAGTCACCTGGCCATTGCCTGTAGGCTGTGTAAAGCAAATTTTATTGGGGTGGTTACGTTCCCAGTAATAAAACCGCTCTAGCGGCAATGGGGTTCCTGTTTTAACCATACTTGAACCTTTTACGTTTATTTCAGCAGAAGCAGTCATTGGGTCTTACACTCCGTCTTCAAGTTATTATCCTAGCGCAATGTTAATCTTGCGTTATAAAAAAACGGCCCTTTATGCAGGGCCTGTATCGCCTGGACTATGACGTAACACAGAAATAAAGGCAAGGTTATTTACGGACATAACGTATACCCTAACGGCACACTTATAGAACTAGAAGTTATAAGGAGTTAATTTACAAAAGTTATATCTCGGAATGCTTAATCCACTTAAGCTCAGCCATCCCAATACCTGCGGTTGGCATATCCAAGCACACAATACTAGCGGTACCCATTGGAGGCCCCTCATGATAATGGCCAGACACCAAGCGGCCAATCAACGCGCTAGCCAGAGGCTGATGACTTACCATTAACACAGAACCATAAGATTCATAATCCGACAGAAGCTTGATAACACTATCTGGAGCATCATTGGGGGTAATTTTGTCACAAGTAACCACGTCACTCGTATACCCAACCCCCTCAACCACATGCCGTGTAGTTTCCTGCGCTCGCAAATAAGGGCTTGCTAAGACAAGCCCTATTGCGTTTCCTGCACCATTATCAGGCGTGGGACATAGATGTGAGTGGAGGTGCTTTGCAGTATCTATGGCCTGATCATGACCCAACTGACTGAGCGGACGTAAACTGTCTCGAGACGCTCTCATCAATGCGTCACCGTGGCGCATAACATATAACCGAAATGTCATACCTTAATGATCCTCGTCGTTATTCGCTGACGGCCAGTCTGAGAAAGGAAACGGCTTTTCATCACTGGACCAAAACAGGTAGTTGGCTATTTGAGCGATATACGCGGCAAGATTCCGACCAAATACCGCGAGGTCTGCGTGAGGTTCACCGATAAATAACTGATGTGCAAACTGTACTACTGTGATGATGATAACCACAACATCAAGCAACCTATAAACCACAAAGAAACCTATGGCATAAAACAAGCGCAATATAATGGGGTCTTTATCCATTTTCAATTTATCCTTCCTTATTTTGTATGTGGGCCAGGAAGTACAAATTCAACATCGGAATTGTGCTCTCCTAACATTAGATTTTTCACAACCGTAACAAGTTCTCCACCCTCGAACAAAATCTCGTTCAGCCCCTGTACTAACGGCATGTATACACCCAGTTCGTCTGATTTCTCTTTCACCAGATGAATCGTATTCACTCCTTCAGCGGTACCACCTAAGTTCTCTAAGACCTCATCAAGAGATTGACCTTTGGCCAACCCTAAACCCACCTGAAAATTTCTACTTAATGGGGAGGTGCAAGTAACGAATAAATCCCCGACTCCAGCTAAACCAAGGAATGTGTATGGGTTAGCCCCGAGTTTTGATGCAAATCGACTCATTTCTGCGAGGCTTCGGGTAATCAGCATGCTTTTGGTATTCTCCCCCATACCCATGGCGGTAGCCATGCCTGCAGCAATCGCATAAATATTCTTTAGCGCACCGGCAAGTTCGACACCGAACATATCACTATTTCCATACACCCTAAAATATTGGCACGACAGCATTTCTTGTACGCGATTTCGAACATATTCAGATTCACTCGCAATCACGGACCCTGTTAACATTCGTGCTGCAACTTCTTTTGCTAAATTCGGCCCACTCAACACGCCAATATTTGAGCATCGTGTTGTGTCTCGTAACACTTGGCTCATAAAGCGAAACCCGTCTTTTTGAATACCTTTTGTCGTACTAACCAATATACGAGAATCATCCAGGTGATCGTTACATTGCTCAATGACGGAGACAACGGATTTACTGGGCACGGCAACAAAAATAACCTCTGCATCGGCAACAGAGCCTACAAGGTCTGTTGTCGCATTTATTGCGCTATTCAGTTTATATCCAGGAAGATAGCGAGTGTTTTCATGATTTTCGGCAATATCTTTTACGCTTTCCTCGCTGCGCATCCATAACGCCACATCATTTCCATTATCCGCTAAAATATTCGCAATAGCAGTACCAAAACTGCCACCACCTAACACCGCTGCTTTACCTTTGCCATTCATAAACCGTTACACCTCTGCATTCTGAGGCAACAGTATACCAGCGAAAAAATGTCCCGCTATGAAAACCAACGACTTAACGCAAATTCAGTCTGTAAGAAACTCTTAGTCCCACTGGGGCCATCTATCTCTAGTTTTATGGGTCCTGCGCTGGACTCGCTAATAAGGTACAGCCGAAGAAACGGGTTCACTTTTCGTTCAACTTCAATTAACTGTGATGCAACATGGAGTGCGTCATCATTGCGCCCAAAATCAAACAAATAACCATCTTCTGTTTCAGTTACCTGTTTAATAAGATCCAGCACTATAGGTAAAATCTGTTCCCTCACCTCTTTGGCTGTTTCCTCATTTAATGGTCGCTCGAATGCTGTTAACTCCATAATCAATCCTCTGACTCGATGTGTGACTTTAAATCCCTCTTACATCCAGTTTAGCAATAGAATGACAAATCAAAACAACTCTATAAGATTTTTTTGTTATGAGCGGAGAAAAGAAAAAAGGGTGTCAAATGACACCCTTTTTTGGATTTAAATACCGTTTATTTGCTCACAGGCTGAACCTTGTTGCCTGCTATTCAAACAAACCCTATTTAAACAACTGCAACAATAACTTATTAATACGTTGAACGTATGCAGCAGGATCTTCTAACTGGCCACCCTCTGCCAAAGCAGCTTGATCAAATAAGATTGCTGTCAGATCAGCAAAGCGATCTTCTTGAATCTCATCTTTCAGGTTTTCAACCAAAGGATGTGTTACGTTGATTTCTAATGTTGGCTTTGTTTCAGGCATTGCCTGACCAGCAGCTTCCATTATTTGACGCATTTGAGCACCCATATCATGAGCACCAACAACCAAACATGCAGGAGAATCGGTTAATCGAGTAGACACCTTAACATCTTCAACTTTAGCTTCTAACGCTGTTTTAATGCGACTAACTAAATCTTCGCTATCTTTCTCTAGCTTTTCTTGAGCCTCTTTATCTTCCTCTTCTCCAATTTCTGCAAGATCCAAATCACCTTTAGAAATATTCTGGAAGTTCTTACCATCATACTCAGAAAGATAACCCATCATCCACTCATCAATACGATCAGACATGATAAGGACTTCGATGCCTTTCTTTTTAAAGACTTCTAAGTGCGGGCTACAGGCTCCCGTTGTGTGAGATTCAGCAGTGATATAGTAAATCTTATCCTGCTTCTCAACCATTCTGCCAACATAATCATCAAGAGACACGGATTGCTTTGCCGTTCCATCTTTGCTGCTCGCGAAACGGAAAAGCGCTGCAATTTTTTCTTTGTTAGCATGATCTTCTGCAGGACCTTCTTTTAGCACTTGACCAAATTGTTCCCAGAAAAATGCATAATCTTCAGGCTCATTCTTCGCCGTCTTTTTAAGCATATCAAGAATACGCTTTGTTAAGGCTCCTTTGATGTTTTCCACTTGCTTGTTGCTTTGAAGAATTTCACGGGAAACATTCAGAGGTAAGTCTGCTGAATCTAAAACACCTTTAGTGAATCGTAAGAATAACGGCAAAAACTGTTCTGCATCATCCATTACAAAAACACGTTGAACATAAAGCTTTAGTCCACGCGGAGTGTCGCGATTGTACAAATCATAAGGTGCTTTACGAGGTAGATATAACAAACTTGTGTATTCTTGCTTTCCTTCCACACGGTTGTGAGACCAGTTCAAGGGATCTTCAAAGTCATGAGAAATGTGCTTATAGAATTCTTTATATTCTTCGTCTTCAATTTCATTACGTGAGCGTGTCCAAAGAGCCGTTGCTTTGTTCACAACTTCATCTTCTGGCTCTTTCTGCTCTTCGCCTTCTTCCGCTGGAGCCGGCTCAGCTTTCATAATGATTGGCAAAGAAACATGATCAGAGTACTTCTTAATGATGCTCTTCAAACGCCAAGCATCCGCGAACTCTTCACTGTCTTCACGTAGGTGCATGATGATTTTAGTACCACGAGAGGGCTTATCAATCGATTCTACGGTGAAATCACCTTCGCCTGCTGATACCCAGCTCACGCCATTTTCAGCTGACTCGCCTGCTTTACGTGTTTGTACTTCAACTTTATCGGCAACGATAAAGGAGGAATAAAAGCCAACACCAAATTGACCAATAAGCTGAGAATCACTTTTTTGATCCCCTGACAGCTTTTCCATAAACTGCGCAGTGCCCGATTTAGCGATAGTGCCTAGGTGTTCAATAACGTCCTCTCGGTTCATACCGATACCGTTATCTTCTATCGTTAAGGTTTTTGCTTCTTTATCAAACTCGATACGGATATTAAGGTCACCCTCACCTTCCATCAAAGATCCATCAGACAAACTGGCAAAACGCAGCTTATCCGCAGCATCGGACGCATTCGATACAAGCTCACGTAAGAATATCTCTTTATTACTGTAAAGAGAGTGAATCATTAGATGTAATAGTTGCTTTACTTCAGTTTGGAAACCTAACGTTTCTTTTTGTGCTTCAACGGTCATTTTGTTTGCTTTCTCCGGGTGCAGTTAACTCTGAACATTATTCAAACAAATGGGGCTAGAAATTAGATTTTCAACCACAAGAACGAAAAAATGTTAGTATTTCATCACTATATTGAATATCAATGGCTGTACAGAGAACATGGCGTCAGTACCTAACACACTTCAATCAACCACACCAAAGGTCGCACTCTTTGTTACCTGCCTAGTTAACCAGTTTCGACCAAACGCTGCTTTTGCGGCCATATCCCTGTTAGAACACGCTGGCTGCGATGTTATTGTTCCAGAAGCTCAAACTTGCTGTGGTCAGCCTGGTTATAACAATGGACTACGAAATGCGGCTAAGGAAACAGCAAAATCAACAATAAAGCTCCTAGAGCACTATGACTACGTGGTGCTTCCATCAGGTTCCTGCACCGGAATGCTGTCCAAACATTACCCCACATTATTATCCGATGATAAAGCCTGGAAAAAACGTGCCGACAACTTATCGAATAAAACCTGGGAACTGTGCCAGTTTTTAGTGGAATGTCTCGATGCCGAGTTGCCCCCCCACTCGGGGCTAGAGGGTAAAACTATCTCCTATCAAGATAGCTGTTCCTGCAAAAGGGAGCTTAAAAATACCTCAGCGCCACGACAACTCATCAATCAACTATGTATTGGTAGCAATGTTGTGGAGTTGAATGATACGGAGTCGTGTTGTGGCTTCGGTGGTACTTTTTCGGTGAAGTACCCCGACATATCTAAACGCTTAGTATCTGAGAAATCTCAAGACATTAGGTCAACAGGGGCTGATGTCTTGGTCTCAGCTGATTTAGGCTGTTTAATGAATATCGCAGGATATACGTCTCGAACGGCAACATCACCTATCGAAATCCGGCACATTGCCGAGATCCTAGCAAACAAGCGGGATGTTCCAAGCATGGCCACTTGTTCTCTAGCGGGTAGTGGCGTTTCAGGTAGTGACGTTTCAGATAACGGCGCTTCAGGTAGTAAAAAATGGTAATGCATTACAAACCTACCTCGCAAGAAACCCCATCAGATTCAGAGTTGAAAAACAGCTCACATCAAGCACTATTTTTTAAAGCACAATCTTCCGATGCGTTGTTAGACGAAACACTTCAAGAGGCACTAAAAAAAGCCAAAGGCGGTTTTATAGAAAAACGCTCCCAAGCCATTGCGGACGTTGAGAGTTTTGATTCATATAAGCAGCAAGCACAACTTGTAAAAAACCATACTCTCGATCATCTTGCATATTATTTAACGCAATTCGAAGAGAATGTAGTAAAAAATGGCGGTCATGTTCACTGGGCATCAACACCTGAGCAACTTAACAATATCATTTTACACATTTGTGAGCGAAGAGACGCAAAATTTGTCACCAAAGGAAAATCGATGATTAGCGAGGAAGCTAATCTTAACGAGGCCTTGGAAGCGGCCGGGATTGATGTCACAGAAACAGACCTCGGTGAATATATTATTCAGCTAGCAAAAGAGCCGCCCTCACACATTATTGTGCCAGCGATCCACAAAACCCGACAACAAGTTGAAGCCCTTTTTCGAGAAACTCATGACCTTGGTGAAAGGGATCTAGACAAGATTTCAGCACTCGTGGATGAAGCAAGGTTACAGTTGCGTCAGAAATTTTTAGATGCTGATGTAGGCATTACTGGTGCCAACATGCTTATCGCTGATACAGGTTCAGCGATGCTAGTTACCAACGAAGGCAATGGTGACCTAACAGCAACACTACCTAAAGTACACATAGTCACTGCCAGCATTGAAAAAGTGATCCCTGACTTGGAAAGCGCCTCAGCGATACTCAGAGTTCTAGCCCGTAGCGCTACCGGGCAACCCATCACGTCCTATACATCGCTATTCTCTGGCCCTAGAGACATCGAAGACCTTGATGGCCCCGATGAATTTCATGTTATTTTACTCGACAACCAACGCTCACAAATGCTCGGTAGCCCGTTCGAAGAAATGCTCAAATGTATCAAGTGTGGTGCTTGCTTAAACCACTGTCCCGTTTATTCTGCTGTTGGTGGTCATGCATATGGCTGGGTCTACCCTGGCCCAATGGGTTCAGTACTAACCCCCCTGATGACAGGGTTAAAACAAAGCAGCGATTTACCCAATGCATCCACCTTCTGTGGTAGATGCGAAGAAGTCTGCCCAATGGGGATACCATTACCAGAATTGCTACGACAACTACGAAATAGAGAACATGAGGAGCACCTAACCCCGTGGAAAACTCGGTTTTCCTTACAAAGCTTTATGTGGACTATTCAACACCCGCGCTTATTCCATTGGCTAACAAAAATGACACGTTTGATACTGTCGAATTCCACGTTGACTCACTTTTTTGAAAAGCACCTCTTTACAAGTTGGTATAACTCAAAAGAACTGCCAAAGAACCATTCAAAAGGCACCTTCATGGAGCAATACAAACAGAATTCAAAGCAGAAAAAAAAATGAGCATCAATTTAAACCGCTTTAATCGAGTCAACCGAAAAAAGATTTTTAATCGAATCGAACGCACACAAAAAGCAGCGATTCCACAGGCACCTAAACGCCCCCCTTTGTTGCACCCTCAACTAGACATTTCAGCGTTAACAGACATATTTCTATCAAAATTCTCCGCATCATCGTCCACCTTTCAATCTATTGACTGTCTATCACTTGTGCCTCAATTGGTTTTGCAATACGCAGAAAAACACAGCGCTAATAAAACCTTGGTTACTAATTTACACTCTATTCTTACTCTGGATGAAACCCCTTTAGACTGGCCCGAAACGCTATCTCTATCACCACCTCCAGCAACAGGTAATGAGGCGATTGGACTAAGTTACGCAACTACAGCCATAGCAGAAACAGGTTCATTAGTGCTCACCTCCAGCGAGAAAAACCCTACCACGGTTAACTTTCTGACAGACCACCACATCATCATCCTTAATGAACAAGATATAGTGCCTAATATTGAAAGTATGTGGGAACGGCTTTCGCTTTCTGCGGGAAACATGCCTCGGGCAGTCAATATTATTACAGGTCCATCAAGAACCGCCGATATCGAACAAACAATACAGCTAGGGGCTCATGGTCCTCGCAGCTTACATTTATTATTACTAACTCAACGTTAGAATTCCTAAGACAAATCAGACAAATTAAAGCGCTTTAAAAATCATCCCGAAGCTTTGCTTAACGTCAAACGCACCGATTCAACTTCTCGCTTTCCAATAGAAATATCAACGTGACCCGCACCAATAACATTTCTAATCACGATAACAAACGGCGTAATTTCCTGAAGTGTTCCTTCTCGTTCTTTTCCACCACGAAGCAAAACCACAACACTCTTCCCTAACAATTGTTCCGACTCTTCTACCGATACTTCTAACGGCACCTCCTCTTTAAGCGAGCCTGCAGCCGGAGGATTTTGTCGCATCTGTTTAACCGCAGCAACCAACTCACTGGTTGATTGCTCCATCACTGCCCAGCCATCATTTGAATAAAATAACATTACGGTTTCTGACCGATTCATCCCACCAAACAGTGTAAATGATACCGTCGAACGACCCTCCGGATACATGCCGTTAAGATCAAATTTCGTATTATCAAATCCGTTAACAGCAAGCAGCTGATCGCCAAGTCGTGCTTTTAGGTGTGTCGAAACGACATGTTCAAGCGTTGCATTAGAATGTACAGCCCTATCTATTTCTCCATCATCATAACGAAGTTCATCGGTAAAACCGTCAAAATATCCCGTTAAAAAACCCTGATCACTACCAGGCAACAACAGCCGAAGGTGCCCAGAAACGGCATTCAATGCTCCTCGCTCCAAGGTCAAATCCATCCAATAACCAGATGTAATAATGTCAACATCAGGTAACTCATCACCAATATTTTTGGTTAACAAATAAATCTCAGGGGCATCTTTGGCATCAGGCGTAATCAATAAGTGCTGACGCGGCGCGTCACTCTTCTCCCCCAAAACAATTGAAACCTGCCTCTCTGCAAAAAAACCACTGCCTTGCGTAAATCGAATCACGCCATCAATTAACGTCACGGTTTCAACAATCATTTGCTGTCCCGCCAACTTACCGCCAAATTTGCCACCACTCCAAGATTCAAACTTCTTTAAATCATTTTTAGAGGGAAACCGTTGCTCATCTAGCACCAAAGGCTCGCCATAAGATGCCGGAGCAAAAATAATCCGTAAATTGGATAACAATGGTGGGCTAAACGCAAAAGGATGGGCTCGAACAGCCATTACTGTACTTAACAACATTACAGAAAATGCAACAATATGGAAACAAGCTAATTTCTTAGACCTTTCCCAATAAACGGCGTAATAAATAAGTGCAACAGGTGGAAACAGAATACTCATCCATCCCCACACAGGAGAGCGCTCAAAGGCACGCCTTAGGTATAACAATGTCGCAGCAATACATAATGAAATGGCGAAATATAGCAGTACTTTTTCCATGGCTCCCTCCGTTTGGCGTATTATCCATGTCTACTTGAGTGATTGCACGTCATTGTTCACATTTCACACAATCAAATCGGGGGTATTTTTGTCTCTGATGATCGAATCAGCGCCTTCAGTACCTTAGATTTAAATTCACGCCGATAGAGCACCCAAACAACCAATGTTGCGGCACCAATAAACGCCAACGAGCTCACAAACCAGACGATAAACGCCAATGCAAAATAGTATGACCTAAGCCCAAGGTTATAGGCGTTTGCAGCTCTAGAGATCACTTCAGCCGCTTCTTTATCAAAGTTACTTCCGGGAGAGCTTTTGGTTGGTGCACTGCCAATCATCACGCACGCAAACCCGTATTGCCGCAAAGACCAACTAAATTTGAAAAATGCGTATACAAATATCGCTATCAATAGCAATAGTTTCACACCCCAAAGGCGTTGCTGCTCTGGGCTAAGCAGAGGCAGGTTTTCTAAATGCTCCAATGAGCCTAATAAGGTTAACGTTCCGGCGATAATAATCATTGTGGTGGATGCAAAAAAGGAAACACTTCGCTCCAAGTTGGCTAACAACGCGGCATCAGCGATACGGTTGTCTCTCGCCAGCATGTTGGTCATCCAGATTTTACGATGATGGTGCAAGGTGTTGTGAAGACACTGCTTTTTCTCAGCTCTCCATTCTGAATAATAGGTATACCCTATCCAACACACTAAAAACCACACCAAAGCAGATACTTCAGATAGCGGCAATGAAGCCAACATTTCACGCTCTATACTCACAGCACACTCCTGTATTGTCGGGCGCCCATAATACCAGACTACTGTACCTCTTGCGCAAAACCGTCCTTTATACAAAGTAACGACAACTTACAAATTTATACCGTTATAAACGCACTTAGATCTACTCAAATTCAGATTCTTATGGTACGATCGTTCCAGTTATTTGATTGTAGGCTCTCATGCTCAATAATAAGGCGCATAAACAATGACAAAAGCACTGCCAAATTACCCCGCTTACCAACAAGCATTTAGCGCTGAGCAATTACCCTTTGCATGGGTCGACCTAGATTTGCTAGATCAAAATATTCATGATCTAGCTCTTCGAGCCCAAAACACCCCTATTCGGATAGCCTCAAAATCCATTCGATGTCGCTGGGTCATGGAACGCATTCTCAATGCCAACAAGCAATTCCAAGGACTTATGTGTTTTCACCCAAATGAAGCGGCTTTTTTAGCCAGTAAAGGCTTTGATGACCTTCTTATTGCCTACCCATGCATGCAGCAGGAGGCGATTAGAGAAGCCTGTAAACATGTAAAAGCTGGCAAAACTATTTACTTCATGGTTGATTGCATTGAGCAAGCCTCCTTGGTCAACAAAATAGCCGACAGTAAAAATACGAAAGCGTTACTTTGTTTAGACTTAGATATGTCAGTCGATTTCCCGGGCCTATACTTTGGTGTTTATCGCTCATCTGTGCGCTCCCCAGAAGCAGCCGTTTCGCTTTATAAAAAGATACGGTCATTGGCGAACGTTGAGCTGTGTGCAGTGATGGGTTACGAGGCACAAATTGCAGGCCTAGGAGATCAAGTCCCAGGGAAACTTATTGAAAATCCCGTTGTGAAAAAATTGCAGGAAAAAGCAATCCCGATCATTGCTGAAAGACGAGGCAATACCGTTGCAGCTCTTAAAAATGAAGGCGCCGATATACGTGTTGTTAATGGCGGAGGCACTGGCAGTATCGAAAGCACTATATTAGAAGCTGCGGTTACAGAAGTAGCTGTTGGTAGCGGCTTTTTTGCTCCCCACCTGTTTGACTACTATTCTCATTTTCAACACAAACCAGCCGCAGGGTTTGCATTAGAAGTTACTCGTCAACCACGAAAGAGAATTTACACTTGCTCAGGGGGTGGCTATATTGCATCAGGCTCAGCAGGTGATATTAAACTCCCCAAACCTTACCTACCTAAAAGATTATCCTATATAAAAAATGAAGGTCCCGGTGAAGTACAAACACCATTAAAATATAACGGGAAACTACTTCAAATCGGCAGCCCAGTATTCTTCCGACACTGTAAAGCCGGTGAGCTGTGTGAACGTTTCACTCAGCTTGCGGTAATGCAAAATGGCGAGGTCATCGACCACGTCAGTACCTATCGTGGTGACGGACAATGCTTTGTTTAATGAAAATAAAAATAAAAGGCCTGTTATGAAAAAGTTTTACGATTATATCATTGTTGGTTCGGGCGCATCAGGCGGTGCATTATCCTATTTCCTGAGCCGCTCAGGAGCCAAGGTGTTAATGTTAGAAGCAGGCAAACGTTATGCCGCCGATACTTTTTCTAGCAATGAAATGCATGCAAACTCGCGATTAATGTGGGGTGGTGGTACAGAAATGAATACCGAAGCAGATCAAATTTTCCTAAGGGGAAAGGTGGTTGGCGGCGGAACAATCATTAACCAGTGCCTTCTGGATCGATTTGATGATGTTGCCTATAACGACTGGCGCACTCAGTCAGGGGTCGGGTTTCACGATTTGAACACCATGAATCGGCATTATGATGAAGTCGAAAGTCACCTCAGTCTTTATACCATGCAAAAACAAGACTGGAATGGCAACGCTGAATTATACGCAAAGGCTTTCGACAACTTAGGTTTGGAGCACTCGCCTCTTCGTCGCGGACAATCCAACTGTAATAACGATAACGACTGTATTGTTTGCCTTGGGGGTTGTTCACGAAAATCCAAACAAAGCACTTTAGAAACCTTTATCCCAAAAGCAGAAAAAGAAGGCTTAACGCTTATTTCAGAATTTGAAGTTGCTGAAGTCATTCATGGCGAAAAATTTGTCACTGTACAAGGCAACCACAAAGGTGAAGCAACGACCTACTACGGACGAAAGTGCATCATTGCTTCTGGTGCAGTAGGGACAACTAAACTTTTACTTAAATCCCAACTACAAAAGAAACTTCCCGCACTCGGAAAAAATTTCCACTGCCATCCTCAATGGATGACCCTTGGATTTTTCAACGAAAAAGTTGATTCACACAAAGGATTTTTTCAAACGTTAAAATCATCAGATCCTCGTTTTCGTCAATGGGGGTTTAAACTTGAAAATGTATTTGCAGGACCTATCGCTCTTGCTTTGTTGAAGCAAGGTTACGGCGGCGACCATCAACAATTCATGCAACGTCTTCGCAATATGGCCTGCATAGAAGTTGCTGTTAGAGACCAGGATCCTGGTAAAATATCACTCAACAACGCAGGCAAGGTTGTCATCAAAAAACCTTTATCTGACGGAGATAGACAACGAGCCAACCACGGTAACCGTTTAGTAAATGATATGTTTAATTCTCTTGGAGCCTATGAAGTGATGACTTCACCCATGCGAATTGGTTTACATTTAATGGGTGGTTGCACCATTGGACAGAATGCGGCAACGTCGGTCGTAAACGAAGGTTTCGAAGTCCACGGAATGAAAAACATCTACATAGCAGACTCATCTACATTCCCTAATGCTCCCGGCGTAAACCCAATGTTAACAATACTTGCGCTAGCACATCGCGCCAGTGAAACCATACTGGCAGAAGCTGGCCAACGAACGTCCATATCTAAAACGACCAAAAAAATAATAACAAAGGAGATAACTTCGTGAAACTTGGAGCCTCAGAGTATTATTCAGAAACACAATTAGAAGGTCTCAATAAACTAGGCGACTTGGTCATCCCTCGCAACGGTGCATTCCCATCATTTTCAGATACCGGCTGCTGCGATTATATTGACGATGTCATGGCCCCTGCTGATGCTGATGACACGACAGCATTCGGTTATTTGTTACTGTTATTTAAATACATGCCAACAGCCTTTATCTCATTACTTTTATGGTTGGCTGATAATGCCGAGTCCATGCCAAAACTTATTGCCCCACCTTTTAGAATGCTCAATATTAGCCTTCGGGGTGTTGTTTTCAGTCTGTATTACTCAAACCAAACTTCATCTTCTTACACTGGACCTATGGTTCACGATGTAATTGATTACAATGTTACCTGCACACCAGATCAGCAAGGATAATGTCATGAGCACAAATACAACAAAAGCCAAAAAAGCACATTCAAAGCCAGCAACGGTAGACAGTATATCGCTTGATCAAATTACTGAAACTAGTGAAGAGCAGGTTAAAGATACTTATATAGCAGCAAGAAAAGCATTCCAGCGCCTACAGAAAGTCCCTCTTAAAAACCGCTTAGAAGATATTGAGCGACTGATTGACTATGTGCGCGACCATAAAGAAGAAATTACAGACATCATTTGCAAAGAAACTCGAAAAAGTAGAACCGATGCAATGGTGTCAGAAGTAATGGGTGTTCTCGATAATTTTGAATGGCTTATTCACAACGCTCCAAAAATACTAAAAGATAAAAAAGTCGCAACCCCAATTACATTAATGGGAAAGACCTCCAAAATTTACCAAGAAGCACTCGGTACTGTGTTAATCATTGCCCCTTGGAATTACCCGTTCCATATAGGTATTACTTCTATATTGTCAGCTTACGTAGCAGGCAACACCGTAGTATTTAAACCATCTGAAGTAACACCTATGACAGGATTAATGGAAAAAATATTCTCTGTTGCTCCAATGTTGGAACAAAGTGTATTTGTTACCTACGGTACCGGTATCACCGCACAGCGGCTTATCGATCAACGCCCTGCCAAAATATTTTTCACCGGCAGCGCAAGAACAGGCAAGCGTATTCTTGCACAAGCAGCAGAAAAGCTAATCCCTGTAGATATTGAACTCGGTGGAAAAGATCAAGCTATTGTGTTTGATGACGTAAACTTGGATCGCGTCGTTGCCGGTGTCATTTGGGGGGCGCTCACCAATGCAGGTCAATCTTGCAGCTCAGTTGAGCGCATCTATGTTCAAGACAACATATATGATGAGTTTGTTGAAAGAATCACCACAGAAGTCAACAAGTTGGTACTTAACTCTGGGGATTCTGGCAATGCAGACATCGGAGGTATGACCGTTGACTTCCAACTTGATATTGCCCGTAAACATGTTGAAGATGCTAAAGCAAAAGGGGCAAAGATACTCACAGGTGGCGAAATACTGCATGAAAACGAGATGTTCTTCATGCCTACGGTACTAACCAATCTAGATGAATCGATGGATGTGGTTAACGAAGAGACCTTTGGCCCCCTCCTCCCCATCTTCAAATTCTCAACTGAAGAAGAAGTTGTCCAGATCTCAAACGACACTAGCTTTGGGCTTTCCGCCTCCGTTTGGAGCAAAGATTTAAAACGCGCTGATCGTGTTTCGAGACAGTTAGAGTGTGGAGCCGTATCGATCAACAATGTCATGCTGACAGAAGGCAACCCAAACCTACCTTTTGGCGGTTGTAAAGAAAGTGGTTTCGGCCGACAGAAAGGTGAAGAAGGTTTGTTAGGGTACTCTCGTAGCAAATCAATTCTTGTCGACAAAGACAGTAGTATTATCGAGCCTAATTGGTACCCTTATACACAGAAAAAGTACAATTTGTTTGTGGACTTAATCAATGCGCTCTTTACTCGTAGCCCGCTGAAGCTCCTAAAGTTAGCAGTCATCGGCATGAAATTAGAGTCTGTCGCTAAAAAGCCACGCTAAACCTGTAAACATTACACTTCCAGCTACTCTAAACAGGCACCCTAACAGGCTTGTTTAGAGTAGCCTTCCCGTTAGCGTCTATTTGTTCATTGGCGAGCTAAGCCCGAACACCTCATACAGCATTGGAGCAGCGCCGCTCCCCGCCCAAAGAACATTCGGATTTCATGCCTAAAAGGCCTTGGACAAATCCGCTTTCAAATCCATAATTAGCATTCATAAACAACAAGGCTAATAGGAAGTGAAGGTTACGATGTCGTTGAGGCCACCGATGGCATAACTGGGATAGAAGTAATCAGAAATGAACTGCCGGATCTGGTTATTTGTGACGTTCAAATGCCAAAATTGAAGGCAATAAAATCCCCGTTTCTAATCTCTACATCAGCACACAAGCTGCAAAAACCACAACTCATGCTCGCATTAACTCCCTTATCGATGATGGTATTTTTCAAAAATTAAATGATTTATCTGACGGCCGTCGGCAATTAATG
>MAAB01028991.1_pt1 | contig 56154 bp, 45 predicted proteins | sample 1115991 | NCBI WGS metagenome assembly MAAB01 (sample SAMN04961124, study PRJNA320927) | seawater metagenome | isolation source: sample BD02T18 sea water enriched with oil for 18 days | place: USA:Gulf of Mexico | collected 2013-07-27 | reverse complement strand
ATAAGAAATATATCTTTAAAAGCTTTTACTAAGGGGTTGGTAATATCGTTAGCAAATCCCCATAACGGAAAAAGCGCGGCGACTAATATAAAAGGAAGTAGATATTCTTTGGCGAGTATGGGCGTTTTAGAAACGTTTGAGTCTTTAATCGCATCACCTGTTGTTTCGGTTGCAGTTACTGTTGTCATGTTATCCTCTTAAGCTTTCGTTTATCACTTTATTTTGCACTTATGACATATGGTACGTGGCATAATTGCTTTGAGTGGTTATTATATGTAATGTACACAAGTTACTCACTTATCACGACGGTGTCAATTGATAGCTGTTGATTATTAAGAATAAGGACACTAAAAGTTAACTTGCTCGAATAGTAAACACACTAAATAGTGGAACTTATATAAAGTAAAGCTTTGTAAAGTTTCTAGTACTTTATAAATAAACAACTCTATATTGACGTTATTCTTGTTAACTTTATTTGTGCTACAAACCTAAGGTGAAATATGTCTGAAAACTCAATGTCATCAACACTTATTAGCCGTGAGAGTATTGCTGTTAATCGTTTTGGTTATGGTGCGCGAGGTGATGAACTCGCTCACGCAAAAGCCGATCCAAAAAAGTGGCTTTCGTCTCAATTACAAACCATAGAGTTCAGCGATAACCAACCAAGTTCAGATGATGTTTTTGTCGCCCACGCTAAGTTTCAAAAGCAGAAAAAGTTAATGAAACAGCAACAAAAGCAAGCGCAAGGTAGTCAAGCACAAGACAAAAATAAAATGATTAAAAGTGCCGCCCGTAAAACTTATATGAAAATGAGTGCTGCTTCTTTAAAGCAAGCGATCACATCGAAGCATAGTGTCAGTTGGCGGTTATTAGATTTTTTCTCAAACCATTTCAGTGTTAGTACTAGTGGTAGGTTAATGGTTGGTTTGTCGCCAACATTAGAAAGAGAAGCAATAGCGCCTAACTTATTAGGTAACTTTGGAGAGATGTTACTCGCGGTTGAGCAACATCCTGCCATGCTTATTTATCTTAACAATGAAAAATCTTTTGGTGCTAATTCTCGTATGTCAAAAAAGAGAAAGGTTGGCTTAAATGAAAACCTTGCGCGGGAAATTATGGAGTTACATACCCTAGGTGTGAATGGTGGCTATAGCCAAACTGATGTTATTGAGTTAGCCAAAGGTATTACCGGTTGGAGTGTAAAAAACACCAAAAAAGAACATGGTACGGGCTTTGTTTTTCGAACTTATGGTCATGAGCCCGGCGCTAGAATTTTACTCGGTAAAAAATATGCTCAGCGCGGCATAATGCAAGGTCAACAAATGTTGCGTGATTTAGCTATGCATCCAAGCACGGCAAAGTATGTTTGCACTAAAATCGCTCACCATTTTGTCAGTGAAAATCCTGCACAGTCACTGATTGAAAAAATGCAAAAAACATGGCTTAACAACCAAGGTAATATCAAGCAGGTGATGTTAACCCTGTTTGATGCAGAAGAAGCTTGGCTTGAAAGCCCACAAAAATTTAAAACGCCACGAGAATTTGTTATTTCATCGTATCGGGCTATTGCTCCGAATAGAATCAATGACAGGACATTATTCAACTCGTTAACTAACCTAGGTCAAATGCCCTTTAATGCCGGTTCGCCAGCAGGCTTTAGTGATGAAGAAAGTGATTGGTTAGGCGCCAGTGCATTAATGGCAAGAGTAGAGTGGTCAAGCTTGGTATCAGCGCAAGTTAAAAGAATAAACGCAGAGCAAGTGATGGCCACTGCTTTAGGCAGCAGTATTAGCCAGAACACTTATCAAATGGTGATGAGGGCTGAAAGTCGTCAACAGGCGAGTACCTTGTTATTAATGAGCCCAGAGTTTCAAAGGAGATAATGATGATCGATAATAAAAACACAAAAAATGACCAACAAGCATCGTCGTTAGCATCACAATTAGAAAAGACTGATACTTTATCTCGACGTAAATTTATTAAAATGGCTGGAGCGGGCTTAGCGGTTTTATCCTTTCCAATGAGCTCTGCTCTTGCTTTTGAGACAAAGAATAACCCTAAGCACAATCCTAAAATTGTCTGGGTATTATTACGTGGCGCATTAGATTCAATGCATACTATAGTGCCAACGCTTGATGCGCAATATGCTCAGTTACGTCCTAAGTTATCAAAGAGCTTTAAAAGCCCCTTATTGCCGTTAGAGAAAGGATTTGCTCTACATCCATCATTGCCCAATTTGCATCAGTGGTATCAGGAAAAGTCGCTACTGCCTATTGTTGCAGTATCTTCAGGCTACCCTAAACGCTCGCATTTTGATGGCCAAGATTTCTTAGAAAGTGGTAAGGGTGAAATCGATCATGACAGCGGTTGGTTGGCTAGAGCCATAGAGGTTAAAAATAAAAGTGCTTTAGCGGTTGCGCGCTCTACGCCAATTAGTTTACGCAGCTCTTTGGTTAATGCTGAGCAAGTAAATACCTGGTATCCATCAAAGTTTAAAAGTGCAGATGAAGATATTTACGTAGCGTTAAATAAACTCTATCAAAATGATGAGGCATTAAAAGAAAAGCTAACCAGTGCATTAGCAGTAAAAGGTCTTGTTGATGATAACGGTCAGAATAAGCGAAAAGGTAAGTTTAATGACTTAGCAAAATCTTGTGCAAAACTGATGACAACAGAGCAAGGTGTTGATTGTGCTATGTTAGAGCTGGGTGGTTGGGATACGCATAATAATCAGAGTACTCGTTTGGCGCGAAAATTAACTGAGCTTGATAGCGGTTTGGCTGAACTTAAAGCAGGACTTGGCGATGAGTGGCAAAATACAGTGGTAATTATAGGTACGGAATTTGGCCGAACTGCTAAAGAAAATGGCACAGGTGGTACAGATCACGGTACTGCTAGTGCATTATTTCTTGCTGGCGGCGCGGTAAATGGGGGTAAAGTGAAAGGACGTTGGCCAGGATTAAAGAGCGAAGAGTTATTTGAGCAGCGTGATTTAATGCCAACCTCTAATAGTTTTAGTTGGTTTGCTAGTGTACTGTCGCAACATTGGCAGTTATCTGAACAAGAACTGCAGCAAGTATTTCCACAGGTCAAATCGTATGATGAAGCATTAATTAAAAGTTAATGGTGTAAATTGAGTTGTATAATATTGGTAAATAGCTGAATATTTTTGGTTTTATTGTCTCTAGTCACTTGCTGCTCACTCGTTAGTGACAAGTGAGTTAGGGACTTTTTAAGTTTATTTTTAAGTGTATTTTTAAATTAAGTAGTTATGGTAAAGGTATTGTGAAATTTATTTATTGTTTGTTTGTTATTATTGCAAGTTTTCTTGCTACTCCTTTTGTACAAGCCTTTGAAAGTGCGGGGCATGACTTTCAAAAAGATGCACCGATCTCGAACCTTCAATGTCTATCCTGTCATCAGCAATCACATGATAAATGGCAACAATCAGATCATGCCAAAGCAATGGCTATTGCTGATAAAAACTCGGTATTAGCCAATTTCAATAATGTAAACGTTGAACACTATGGCCAAAAAGCTCACTTTTTTATCAAGGATAATCATTATCAGGTAAGGATTTCTTATGATGATAAAGTTGATACTTTTTCAATAAAATATACTTTCGGTCATTATCCTTTGCAGCAGTACTTAGTAGAAACTGAAGAGGGTAGACTGCAAGTGTTGCCATTTGCTTGGGATGCACGAACAAAAGCGCAGGGCGGTCAACGCTGGTATCATAACTATAGCCATGAAGAAATTAGGCCAGAAGATAGGTTACATTGGCGTCAACCTCTACAGAACTGGAATGGCATGTGCGCCGATTGTCACTCTGACGGTCTTAAAAGAAATTATGATAGCGACAAAAACCAATTTGAGACGACATTTGATAATATCAATGTTGGTTGCTTATCATGTCATGGCGATATGTCGGAACATGCAAAAACAACTAAGCGTAATGTTGCCAATGATATCACCTCAACAAAACACCCTACCGGTCAGTGGCTAAGAGCAGCGGCAGATAAAACCGCTCAATGGCAGGGAGCAAAACGCGATAATAGTTTTATGGATAACTGCTTTGCTTGTCATGCTTTGCGCGCTCCACTAACTGATGGTATTAAAGTCAACACGCCTTTTCTAGATCAGTTTATGCCGCAACTACCTTCTGCCCCTAGCTACCACGCTGATGGACAAATCAAAGAGGAGGTGTATGTCTATGGCTCTTTTTTACAGAGTAAAATGTATAACAAAGGGGTTAACTGTTTGGATTGTCATGATAAACACACCATGAAATTAAAGATTGAAGGCAATGGCTTATGTCTACAGTGTCATGGCGGCGAAGTTTATAACGTGAAATCTCATCATCAACATCAAGAGTCATCGACTGGCGCACAGTGTGCTAATTGTCATATGCCGACAAACCGCTATATGGGCGTAGATGACAGACGAGATCATAGTTTTAAAATCCCAAGGCCAGACTTATCTGCTGAATTTAATACGCCAAATGCGTGTACACAGTGCCATGAGGATAAAACTAATCAATGGGCTAGTGACAAGCTAAAAAAGTGGCATGGTAAACCTAAAGCGGTATCAAAGAGTAAGCAGTTTTTAATGGCGTTAAATAACGGCCAAGCTATTAACCTTGAAGATCACTTAAGTATTATTGCTGATACCAAGCTTGATGTAATAAGCCGAGCCAGCGCACTACAAATGCTTAGCTTCACTACGCAAATGATCACCATTGAAATATTAAAGCCTTATTTAACTCACCAAGAAGATTTGCTTAGGCTTAGTGCTGCCAGTACGGCGCTCTTATTATCGCCAGCGATAAGAGTTTTGCACCTTAGCCCGTTATTAGCCGACAAATATAAAGCCATTAGAGTAGCTGCTGCGAGGAGCTTAGCGACCAGTGAAATAGCAGTTGAACACCAACAAGTGTTTAATGATGCCTTTAATGAGCTGCTGAGTAGTAATGAGTTAACTAGCTGGCGCGGAGAAGGTAGGGCAAACCAAGGTTTATTGGCGTTAGAAAGCAATCAAGTATCAAAAGCAGAGCGAGCATTTTTAGGGGCAATTACCGTAGAGCCCTATTTTGATACTGGCTATATAAATTTAGCAGACTTATATCGTACTCAACAGCGTTCCGCAGAAGTTGCTAGTGTCTTAGCCAAGGGTATGAAAAACCTACCTATGTCCGGGGCATTAAAGTATGCCTATGGTTTGCATTTAGTGAGAACACAACGGCACCTAAAAGCGCTAGATTTTTTTGAAAAAGCGACCATACTTGAGCCCAATTCAGCACAGTATTTGTATGCCTATATTTTATCTCTTGATGGTCAGGGGGACTCAATAGTAGCGTTAAATAAATTACAAAAACTGATAGGCAACTACAGCGACAATCAGCAACTAAAAGAGCTGGGCTTATATTTGGCGCAAAAAACGAGAAACAGAAAAATGTATGATTGGTTTATAGGGCTTAAATAACTTTAGTTTGATGTAAAGCAATTACCTGTAGAAATTTATCCTTTACCTTATTATAAAAACAGCACAAAATAGACATATAAAACTCCCCTAAAGATAAGCATAAATTATTAATTTCATTAGTGCTAAAATGCTAATGTTCGTGTGATAATTACATTGATATAGTGATTAAGTTTATGAATTATAAAGAAGTAAGTAGTGTTTTGTTTGTCTGTATGGGCAATATCTGTCGTTCACCCAGTGCGGAAGCTGTTTTTAGACATAAAATGAAAACGCAAGGTTTGTCATTGAAAGTTGACTCAGCAGGAACTGTGGGGGCGCATGTCAAACAAAAACCTGATCACCGTGCTCAGAAGGCAGGTCTTGCACGCGGTTATTCTTTTGATGGTATTAAAGCACGTAAAGTTACCGTGCAAGATTTTACCGACTTTGATCTCATTCTGGCGATGGACTATGACAACGTTGAAGAACTAAAAAAAGTAGCACCACCAGCTATGCAAGACAAAATACATTTAATGCTAGATTTTGCTACCGAACATGAAGAAGATCAGGTGCCAGATCCTTATTATGGCGGCGCTAAAGGTTTTGATTATGTACTCGATTTAGTTGAAGCAGCAAGTGATGGTTTATTAGAAAAAATATAAATCTGCACGCTTAGCTTTAGCTGTTACTGAGTTTTTTCTGTTTACTGCGACATATGAGCGCGATCTCTTATCACCACATATCATCGCAATAAAAAAACCTTAGTTTTTGGCTAAGGTTTTTTTATTTGAATAAACTTCAGTTTATTCGAAACGTGTTTTCACTGAATCAGCCAATAACGCTAAAATGTCTTCACTGACTGTTAAATCAACACAAGCATCAGTAATGCTTTTTCCGTAGGTTAACGGTGTGCCTTCTTTAACCGCTTGATTTCCTTCTTCTAAAAAGCTCTCAATCATTACACCAAACAGGCTATCTTCGCCTTGACTGATTTGATCTGCTATAGAGCGGGCGACATCAATTTGTTTATTGTGGTCCTTATAGCTATTACCATGGCTACAATCAACCATAATGCTTTGCGGTAATGAGGCTTTTTCAAGTCTCTGGCGAGTATCTTTAATATCAGCAGCATGATAATTAGGTACTTTGCCGCCACGTAAGATTACGTGAGCAAATGGATTACCGTGCGTTTGGTAAATACACATTTGGCCACCTTTATCTGGAGAATATAATACATGCGGAACGCTTGATGCCTGAATAGCATCAAGGGCAATTTTAACATTACCGTCAGTACCATTTTTAAAGCCAACAGGGCAAGACAGGGCAGAAGCTAATTCTCGGTGAACTTGGCTCTCAGTAGTACGTGCGCCAATAGCGCCCCAGCTGATTAAATCAGAAATATACTGACCGGTAACCATATCCAAAAATTCGGTACCTGCCGGCAGTCCTAAATCATTAATTTCGACTAATAAGTTACGCGCAAGTTTTAAACCTTTAGCAACATGAAATGATTTATCTAAATCAGGGTCGCTAATTAAGCCTTTCCAACCAACGGTAGTACGTGGTTTTTCAAAGTAAACGCGCATAACAATGAGTAATTCATTTTTATACTTATCACGTAATACGGTGAGTTTATTAGCGTAATCAATTGCAGCCGTTGTATCGTGAATAGAACAAGGGCCGATAATGACTAATAAACGTTTGTCTTTACCACTAATGACCGCTTCAATTTCTTTGCGGCTTTGCATAATAAAATCTGCAGTGGCCGTACTTAAAGGGATTTCTTCAGCAAGCTGTGCAGGGGAGGCTAAATTTTCAATTAGCGTGGTGCGTAATTCATCAGTTTTAATGGTCATGAAATTCTAATATATCTTTAGATTAAGTTTGGTTTATTTTGGCTTCTTTATGGGCTAACAGAAGGCCGCGCATATCGCGCATACATAAAGTAATTTATGCGCGATAACATAGCTAAATTAGTCGCTAATGTGAACTGTTATTACTCATTCGAAGTAATAAAAGCTGAATAACTCAATGATAGATTGATTTAAGACTGTTATTCGTTATTTAAATTAATATTTGTAACGTTGTAAGCCTGTTTCAGTCAGTATCTTAGCGGTGATCTCTTCAACGGAAAGCTTGGTGGTATTGATGAAAGGTATCTGTTCATTTTTATAGAGTTTTTCTACTTCTCTCACTTCCATACGACATTGCCTTGCTGAGGAATATTTACTATTAGCCATTCGGCCATCTCTAATATCGATAAGGCGTTGTGCATCAATAGTTAAGCCAAATAATTTCTTATGAAAAGGTTTCAAAAAAATCGGGATTTTAAGCTCTTCCATATCATCATCAGTAAACGGGTAATTAGCCGCTTTTATGCCATATTGTAGTGCGAGATAGAGTGAACTTGGTGTTTTTCCAGAACGTGAAACCCCCACTAATATAACATCAGCGTCTTCATAGTTGGTTATGTTTGAACCATCATCATTAGTTAAAGCGTAGTTCACCGCTTCAATTCGGTAATCGTAGCTGTTTTCATGAATGCTATGGGTTCTATGGGCTTTAGGCTTGGCTTGTATCGCCAACTCTTTTTCAAGTGGCGCAACAAAGGGTTCTAAAAAGTTATAAAGTACGGCGTCACAGCTCTCAATAATTTCACGAGCATCGTTATTAACAAAGGTATGAAACACTAAGGCAGGTTCACCAGCGCGACTGGTTGCTTTGTTAATTCGCTGTTTGGCAGCAAGGGCTTTCTCGGCGTTTTCAACAAACGAAATGGTATGATGCTCAAATTCAGTAGGGAATAGTGATAATAGCGCATGACCAAAAACTTCTGAAGTTATGGCGGTACCATCTGAGATGTAAAAAGCTGCTCGCATAATTAATTCTTCTTATTGAATCGTTATTTAGTAGTGTTGGTGTCGTTTATATACCTATCACCATTCAAAGTGCAGGATTTCAGTGGGAATTACAATGGCTTTAGGCAAGATAAATTATTAAAGCATAGTCATTCTATGTTTTGATTATTTAACGCAGACTAAGGTCATTTTAAACCCTTCGATGAAGCGCTTGAGCAACATCACTTCATTGTTGCTGTGATTTACAATGGAATAACCATTATTTCATCACAGCGCCTTGAATTGAAATAGCCCAAGCACTCTGGAACCGACATCTTGATTGGTGAAGAGTATAATGAAAACTTTTAAGTTATATTTTATTTTGTCTTTTAGTTTGTACAACTGGCAGTGTAGAATGTATTTAGCGACAAATAAATAGATAAACAAATAATCAAATTTATTTTTTAATTGGAGAAGTGACGTGCAAGAAAATGTTCTTTGGTATCAAAGCTTAGGCATGAACGATGTAGACCGCGTAGGCGGTAAAAATGCATCGCTTGGTGAAATGATTTCTAACTTAGCTAATGTTGGCGTGCAAGTCCCTACCGGGTTTGCGACCACGTCATTTGCATTTAATGAATTTTTAGAACAAAGCGGTATTAATGAAAAAATTTACCAACTACTTGATGGTTTAGACGTAGATGATGTTAATGAGCTAGCCAAATGTGGTGCTGTTATTCGTCAATGGGTTATTGATACGCCATTTCTTCCTCAAATGCAGACTGATATTGAAGCTGCCTACGCACAACTTGCCGGTGATTTCTCTGAAGATGCTTCTTTTGCGGTTCGTTCTTCTGCAACAGCAGAAGATATGCCTGATGCTTCTTTTGCCGGCCAACAAGAAACCTTTTTAAATGTTCGTGGTTTTGATTCTGTCATGGTTGCTATTAAGCATGTTTTTGCTTCATTGTTTAATGACCGAGCTATTTCATACCGTGTTCATCAAGGCTATGACCATCGTGGTGTTGCCTTATCTGCTGGTATTCAGCAAATGGTACGTAGTGATATCTCTGCTTCAGGCGTTATGTTCTCTATTGATACTGAGTCTGGTTTTGACCAAGTAGTTTTCATTACGTCAAGTTTTGGCTTAGGTGAAATGGTGGTACAGGGCGCGGTAAACCCTGATGAATTTTATGTTCATAAACCTACACTAGCTAAAGGAAAACCTGCAGTAGTGCGTCGTAATATTGGTAGCAAAGCTATTAAGATGGTGTACTCAGATAGCCAAGAACATTCTAAGCAAGTTGAAATTGTTGATATTGATGAAGCTGATTCTAACCGTTTTTCATTAACCGATAGCGAAGTTGAAGAACTAGCTAAACAAGCGGTAATTATTGAAAAACATTATGGTCATCCAATGGATATTGAATGGGCAAAAGATGGCTTAGATGGCAAGTTATATATTGTTCAAGCCCGTCCTGAAACGGTTAAGAGCCGTGAAAATGCCAATGTAATGGAACAGTTCCAATTAAAAGCTGATGACAAAGTAGAAGTTGTTTGTGAAGGGCGTTCAATTGGTCATAAAATTGGTAGTGGTGAAGCAAAAGTTTTATCGTCACTGGCTGAAATGGATAAAATCCTACCGGGTGATGTATTAGTTACTGATATGACCGACCCTGATTGGGAACCTATCATGAAACGTGCCTCAGCGATTGTTACTAATCGTGGCGGAAGAACTTGTCACGCTGCTATTATTGCCCGTGAAATGGGTATTCCTGCGGTTGTTGGTTGTGGTAATGCTACTGAGCTTATTAACGCGGGCGATAACATAACTGTTTCGTGCGCCGAAGGTGATACCGGTTTTATTTACCGTGGCAAATTAGATTTTGACGTGAAGACTTCTGAAATTAATGATATGCCAGAGTTACCACTTAAAATCATGATGAATGTTGGTAACCCAGACAGAGCTTTTGCTTTTGCCCGTTTACCGCATGCCGGTATTGGTTTAGCGCGCTTAGAGTTTATTATCAATAAAATGATTGGTATTCACCCTAAAGCATTACTTAATTTCGATACTCAGCCTGCTGAATTACAAGACGAAATTAATGATATTATCGTGGGTTACGAAAGCCCTGTTGAGTTTTATATTGCTAAACTAACTGAAGGTATTTCTACGTTAGCAGCAGCATACTCACCAGAGAAAGTGATTGTGCGCATGTCTGATTTCAAATCAAATGAGTACGCTAACCTTGTTGGCGGCGAAGCGTATGAACCGCACGAAGAAAACCCTATGATTGGTTATCGTGGTGCAGCGCGTTATATCTCTAAAGATTTCAGAGATTGTTTTGCCCTTGAATGTGAAGCGATAAAACGTGTTCGTAACGACATGGATTTAACCAATGTTGAATTAATGATCCCGTTTGTTCGTACCTTAGGTGAAGCAGCAGCGGTTATCGATATTTTAGCTGAACATGGCTTGAAACGTGGCGAAAATGGTTTACGCATTATTATGATGTGTGAATTACCATCAAACGCGCTATTAGCTGATCAGTTCCTTGATTATTTTGATGGTTTTTCTATTGGCTCAAATGATTTAACTCAGCTAACCCTTGGTTTAGATAGAGACTCTGGTTTAATCGCGCATTTATTTGATGAGCGAGATCCTGCGATAAAAATATTATTAGCGATGGCGATAAAAGCCTGTAAAGCTCGTGGTAAATACGTGGGTATTTGTGGTCAAGGACCTTCAGATCATGAAGACTTTGCGGCTTGGTTAGTGGAGCAGGGCATTGATAGTGTCTCGTTAAATCCAGATACAGTATTACCAACATGGTTATACCTTGCTGAGCAATTAGCGAAAAAAGCTTAAGTGAAAACCGAGTAAGAGAAGCAATAATCATATTGCTTCTCTACTACATTAAAAAACACGTTAGTCTCTTTGGAGATAACGTGTTTTTTTATGTCTATACCCAAGCTACCTGAAGATGCCAGTTTTAGGACGCTTGGGTATATAGTTTATGGGCTATGTATTCAGTGGTTGGCATGACAATGGTCAATGATTATTTCAATGACTTTGTATTCTAACGCTTTTGGCTACGTAAAAAAGTGGCAGTGGTAGGTGCCACACCTAATTCATCGTTAACCTCATGCCCCAAAAACTTAGCAATGGCTGCCATCAGGGCTAAGTGATGTGTTAAATGACTTGAAGCAAAGCATAATTCACGTCCCATCGATGATGCCATTTGTGCAGATTGTTCACTACACACCGATACCTCACTTTGAACGGTAGTAGGCAGGGTAAGCAAGTCTATTTCAAATGTCATAAGCCACTGGTGTATTACCTTTAATTCGATAAGACCTTCACTGCGAACAGCCTCAAGTGCTAACCCTCTTCGGCGGATATCGTAATTAATTTGTGCTAAATTATCACTGTTCATTAATGCCATGTAAACGTCGAGAATATGACGTAAATGTTGGCCAATTGAACTATTAAATAATGGTTTAGGCGCCATCATATATGCTTCATCGCTAAGGCCTGTGATAAAATCTATCATTTGTTCTAATGATTCGATGCTACCGTTAATAATTTTATTCATTATTCAATTCCGACTGCAAATGTGTTTGATGTCGTAAGGGATACATTCCATACAACACTGCTATTGGCGCTAAACACCAATAAAATAAAGCTAAGGTTTTATCCGATTCACCCATCATCATTAAAGCCAATGATAACAGCGCAAAAAACACCACAAGCCCTCTTTGAGACAAATAACTTTTCCTGATAATAAATGCTAAGGGGTGCTGTGCATTAGCATCATCAAAAAATTGTTTGTTAAAACTTAACCTAAAAAAAGTAGTTAAAAAGGCAATAACAATAATGCTAGCCAACAAAACATAGTGTTCGGTATGGTTGGTAATACTGCTCCTAATAACCCAGGATAAGGCATATAGCACGATGGCTGAGTAGAACACGTAGCGTTGGTTTAACTTATCTATGGTGTTTTTAATCCCCCAAAAAATAATGCTTAATGTGATTGTTAACCCAACCACTAACAAACCCAGATCCATTACATTATTATTGGTGATGAAAAATAGCGTTAATACCCAAAAATAACTTTCACAAAACAGAAAAACACCATCAATTGTAAAGACCAACTTTTGTCGCCAATCGATTATGGCTGCATTGTCAATTGGCGTTAGCTGACTCTCGTTATATTTAGCCTGTTTACATAAGCCATAATATGCTGCTACAGAGAGTAAAGTACTAATAAGCAACAACCACAGTGTTTGTTGCTGTGCGAGAAAATACCCACCCATTAATATGCCTATTTTTAAAAATATAACGATAACGATTTGAAAGTTACCGAATTGCTTTCCTGTTTTATTCTCTGTTTGATTGCCTGTTTGAGATTGGGTCATAGCACTAAATAAGGTGCGTTGCGTGATCCAATAAAAACAATTGTAAATACCGTTAAGCAAAGCAGCCAAAATAAAGAGTGTCATGCTGCGCTCAATTAAAAGGGTTGCAAGAATTAAACTAGCAACCAATGCTAATTCAGCGATAAAAGAACCAATTAAAATAGCGCGCCAGTAGCGGCGGTCATAAAGTGCTTTCCAGCCCATTAGCGCTATCATAAAACCAACACCCGTCAGGGCAATAAACGCACTAACCTCAGTTAATCGATAATCTTGCTGCCATAACAAAACGGGAATGAAAAACGGTAACAAACCTATTAATAGTGAATGAATGCCAGCAAAGCGATAAAATAGTCGGGCAATTACCGTCATTAGAAGATATCTGCCTGGCTAATATCAAGCTGTTCAAGCTGTTTAAAATAGGGTGTTAAATCTTCTTTCTTACCAAAGCGAGGATAATCATGCATTTTTAAATAAGGACGTGAATTTACTTCTAAAAATATGCATTTTTGGTCGGTATAATCTTTGGTAATGTCATGTTCAAAAATAACATCAATACCTAATATATTCGCGTCAAACAAGTCTAATACCTTTAAAAATAACGCTGTATTTTTCATCGATACAGTTGTTTTATCGATCGTTTTTACAACACCGCCAGGCGCTAATGAAATACGATAAAACAAGGTGACTATATCGCCTTCAACAGGTACATCATCTAAAGTTAAGTTTTGTTTCTTCAAAAACTTAACCGTGATGGCATTTTTTTTAAGGGGCGAAATACATGGAAATAATTCCATCGATTCACGCACGGCATTTTCTTGATCAATGAGCTCACGGATTGTCATTTTTCCGTCGCCCATAACAAAGGGAGCAAAACGTTCAATCACCGACATCACTTGGCCTTTAATGACCACTACGCGATAGTTCTTCCCTTGTAAATACTGCTCAACCACCGTCGTTGGCCACCACAGTTTAGCCAAAAATATGGCCTTATATAATTGTCCATAGTTAGTAATAGGAAAATGACTGCCGCGTGAAAAACCACTTACATTGGGTTTAATAACCAATGGAAAGCCGTGTTCTTTGGCAAATCGATGTGCGGTCCAAGGGTTAAAGAATATTTTACCTTGGGCATGAGGAATGCTACCTTTTGAAAAAACATTGCGTGCTTGTTCTTTCGAGCGACAGCCCTTACGTGTTTCTAATGAATTGTAACTACTGCATCCACCCATGAATTTTTGACTAATCCACGCGTAAATTACTTTCTTAATGGCTTTCATTGCCAACCTCATTCTCTTTTATGGTGTGTTGACGCATCAACCCTAGTTTTCTAAAAAATATGGCCTTATGAGGCTGATTTTTAGGAATTCGTTTCGTGACATTAGCCAGTGCATACATGGCATTAAAAACAAAACGTATGTTATCAATCGTTCGGCGCTGCTGACATAGCAAAACAAGCGGCATTGGCACAAATAAGTTAATTTCTATTACCTCAAACTTCCCAGCCACTAACGCTGTTATTGAGTCTGCTCGAACACCCAACCGAGAAATTTTAAATTTCCCAATAGCGCTGGCGTGTTGAGATATTTCTTTAAGCTGCTCAGGAGACAACGTTGGCGTAATATCGAGGTATTGCGTTGCTTTATTGTAAATGCCATTGATTGGGAATTTATCTGAATTTGTATTACTGACCTGTGTAACCGATAGCACGGAGTGTTTGACTAAATCTTGATGATTGGCAATAGTGAATATTTCAAATTCAATCGCACCACGCGCCGGCTCTTGAACCAAATAACGCATGTTGCTTGCTTTGCGCTGCAGGCGTAATTGTTGAATTTGCATTAAGTTGTCGGCACGAGAAATCCCACGAGAATTTTGTCCCCATTCAGGTTTAACAAACACAGGAAACTCCGTTGGCTCCCTAATGCCGTCATCCACCCATTGTTCCAAACGCCACTGACTAGGGATAAGCCTATCGATATCTAATTTAGAAAATAGTCCCTTACTTTCATTAAAGTAAGGGGCATTTAATCGAAAGTAATACCAAGGTTTAACGCACAATCGAATGCATGACACGATATAGCTTAAAACAAGCAAGATTCGGATGAACATCTAATTATGACCCTTATATATTAGTGAATGTTAGTTGTGAATGTTACTGGTTATTTGTATTGTATTGACGACGAACAATAGCGCCATTAACCACCGCTAAAACAAACCCTAAAATAAATATTGATACCGCTGCGTAAAACAGTGAACCACTGTCGCTTACGCCGTTGTGCAATACTTCAATGCCTAATGGTGTTACTAAATGAAAAAACATAGCGCCAGCCATTACGCCAGCTGACAACAAGCCACCAAGGGTATGAACTAATTCGCGTGATGGTACATTGTTAACCAAGTTGAGTTTTTTTACTGCCCAAAAGGCGAACGGTGATAACAGTAATAACGATGCGAACAGTTCGAACATACCAACAGCAACGGCGCCATGTGCTACAAACCATTGACCAAGGCCAGTCGCTATCGTTTCTTGCATCCAGACACCTATGGTGCCGAATATATGTTGAGTATCTGGGTGACCGGTAAATTTATAAGGCAATGATGATAAAAACACCTTACAAATCCATGCAACAACAACCCAACTAAAAATGGGGATAATACGATTTTTCATAATTTTTCTCGGTATCTTCTGTATCAATTAAGTAGCTATTCGGTGATCAGTTTAAAAGGCCAGGCCAGTGTTTGTCGGCATCGATGATGAATTTTTCAGTGTCTTTTAACCAGTCCTCTTTAACCGCAGCGTTATAGTTTAAATAAAGTTTATTATTGATAATGGTCCACTGTAGAGGATCACCACTGGCTGTACGGCCATCTGCAGCAGCCCAAGCACAATAACCACCGTATTGTGGCGCAAACTTTTCTGGATTAGCTTTAAAAAGTGCTAAATTAGCTTGAGAACTAAACTGCCAAGTTGCTTCTTTATATTCAAAGCTATAGTCGCTATCTCCTTTTACTGGTTTATCCTCGGTAAAATAAGCGACAGCGTCGTAACCAGAAACTGCAAGATCACTGAAATATTTAGTATATATTTCTGATTCTGCGTTGGCACTTGTCGCAAATAACAACAAACAACTAATAAGGGTAAAGGCAGTAAAATTTTTAATGATCATATTCATGTCAAATTTCTCTTAAATTTTTTAATAATAACGATTAAGCATATATACCCGTTCCACTTGAAGATGCTCGTTTCAGGAAGTCTGAGCGATTCATAATCAAGGCGTAACGCAGAGTATGATTTGCTCAGCCTTCCCCAAGGGGCTGGTTTAGAAACGCTTTATGCTGCGTTATTGATTTCGACAATAGAATAACTATTCTCTTCAATCAATGCCTTGCCTAAAGGCGTTTCTAATTCCAGCTGAATCATGCATCTTCAAGTGGAGTGGGTATAGACAGCCGTTCATGCCTTTATCTTTCAATTTTTTTATTTTTTTTATGATATTCATTTATTTAATCGCATAGGATTAAATCAGTATTACTTTTTGGCAAAGATAAGATCACCGAAATTAATAAAAATTGAGAGCCACTTAACTAAAGAGTTTCATTAAATGTTTGGTGGTGATTAATTAAGTGATACTTAAAATATCCACTTTAAGATCCGTTTGTACAGGAAGTTGTCGCTAACCTTCAATACACAACGCAATTTGTTGGTTGTAAATTCTCTATTACAAGCATTCACAGATAGAGGTCTGTGTCATAATTTTATGAATAATGGACATCGCTGTATTAAAAGAAGCGGCAGACACTCCATTTCGTTTTCAAATAAATATTCATTTTTCATTAATATTATTGAATATCAGCTTCTAAATGGAGTAAAAATTCATTTTCAACATGATATACTCGAAACACTGTCCTGTTTTACAAAAAGTTAAGTCGTTATGCTTCCCCATATTAGCCATAAAAATCATCTTCCTCCTTTATATGACGATTTTATTAGTTCATTAAAAGACAAAAACTTTACTGGTGATATTAATGCCAGTTACAGCGCGAGACTATCAGTCGCAACTGACAACAGCATTTATCAGCAGTTGCCGCAATTGGTTATTCACCCACGTACCAAAGCCGATATTGTTTTACTGGCTAAAACAGCCAGTAATGAGCAATATCTCAGTATCAAGTTCAGCGCACGCGGCGGCGGTACTGGCACTAACGGACAAAGCTTAACACCGGGTGTTGTGGTTGATTTATCTAAATACATGAATAAAGTATTAGAGATTAATGTTGAGGAAAAGTGGGTACGTGTCGAAGCTGGCGTGGTTAAAGACCAACTAAATGATTATTTACGTCCGCATGGTTTTTTCTTTGCCCCTGATCTCTCTACTTCAAACAGAGCCACTGTTGGCGGTATGATCAATACCGATGCTTCTGGGCAAGGCTCGTTAGTTTACGGAAAAACGTCTAACCATGTTTTAGCCCTAGAGTCGGTACTTGCTAACGGTGAAGTATTAAATACTGAGCCTATGACGTTAGCGCAAGCAAAAGACTTAGCTGAGCAAAGTACTCTTGATGGCAATAATCATGGAGAAACTAATACAAGCTCACATTCAACTTCCCATGCAAGGATTATGGCGCAAGTACTTAGCTCATGTATTGAAAATCGCGACTTGGTGTTAAAGACATTTCCACGATTAAATCGTTTTTTAACCGGTTATGATTTAGAGAACGTATTAAAAACGAACGATGATGGTGACATTACCGGCGTTGATTTATCACGCTTGATCACTGGCTCTGAAGGTTCATTAGCGTTTGTCTGCGAAGCAAAGTTAAACATTAATCCTATTCGTGTCGCTAAAACACTGATTAATATCAAATACGATAGTTTTGATTCTGCACTTCGTCATTCTCCTGCGTTGGTTGAAGCCAAGGCAACGTCAGTAGAAACGATAGATTCAAGGGTATTAAACCTTGCGAAGCAAGATATTGTTTGGCATAGCGTCAGTGATTTAATCACTGACGTGCCAGGTAAAGTAATGGATGGTATTAACGTTGTTGAATATAACGGCGATAGCATTGCAGGTTTAGCAGATCAGGTTGCCGTGCTTACGTCAGGCCTTGATGAGTTAATAAGTAATTCATCTGAGAGCTCTTTATCAAATAGGGGCGTCATTGGTTATCAAGTAACGTCAGATCTTGCCAGTATTAACAAAATTTATGCGATGCGTAAAAAAGCGGTTGGTTTGTTGGGGAAAGCCGAAGGCAGTCAAAAACCGTTAGCCTTTGCCGAAGATACGGCTGTTCCGCCAGAAAACCTTGCTGATTATATTAGTGAATTTCGCGCGCTACTTGATGGTTATGAATTAAATTATGGTATGTTTGGTCATGTCGATGCAGGAGTATTACATGTACGCCCGGCACTTGATATGTGCGATCCTGAGCAAGAAAAATTATTGCGTGTTATATCCGATGAGGTCGTTAAACTAACCGCCAAATATGGTGGTCTTATGTGGGGCGAACATGGCAAGGGCTATCGTAGTGAATATGGGCCTGAATTTTTTGGTGAGCACTTATTTAACGAACTTAGAAAAATAAAAGCGGCCTTTGACCCGCTTAATAAAATGAATCCAGGTAAAATTTGTACACCGTTTGATTCTAGCGAGCAATTAGTTAGCGTTGATGATACCAAACGCGGCACCTTCGATAGACAAATCCCTGTGACGGTTAAAGAATCATTTATTGCTGCCATGGATTGTAATGGCAACGGTTTATGTTTTAACTATGATGCTGATAGCCCAATGTGTCCATCGAGCAAAATTACCCGTGATAGACGTCACTCTCCCAAAGGTCGTGCAGGTTTAATGCGAGAGTGGTTACGTTTATTAGAGAAGCAGGGTGTTGATATTCTTAAATTAGAAGACAACATTAATGCATCGAAAAGTATTTGGTCGGTTAAAGAAATACTAACCAATGCCGCTAATAAACTTCGTATTAATTTTATTAGTAAACCGCAACAAGATGAAAATGGTAATGGTGACTTCTCTCATGAAGTGATGGAGGCAATGCAAGGTTGTTTAGCGTGTAAAGCGTGTGCGAGCCAATGTCCTATTAAAGTTGATGTGCCCGATTTTAGGTCACGTTTTATCAATATATATTACTCTCGTTATTCAAGACCATTAAAAGATCACCTAGTTGCTAACGTGGAGATACTTGCGCCATTAATGGCTAAAGCACCTAAAATCGTTAACGCGGTGCTTAACACTAAGATCTACGACAAACTATCAGCCAAAACGATTGGTTATGTTAATACGCCTTTACTTTCTGTACCCACCTTGAAAAAACAAGTGAAAAAAGCAGGTTTTTCTGGTTTTGATTTAAGTAAATTACAGGGATTAACCACACAGCAACGCAAAGGTTATGTACTGATAGTGCAAGACCCTTTCACCTCGTTTTATGATGCTACTACGGTAGAAAGTATGATGAGTTTGATTAAAAAATTGGGCTTAGAGCCTATTTTATTACCCTTTAAACCCAATGGTAAGGCGCAACATGTTAAAGGATTTTTAGCACGTTTCGCTAAAACAGCAAAATCAAGTAGTGACTTTTTAAACCAGCTTGCGGCACTTGATATTCCTATGGTGGGAATGGATGCTTCAATGGTATTGTGTTACCGCGATGAATACGCGAAAACCTTGCAAGACAAACGCGGTGACTTTTCGGTATTGCTTGCCCATGAGTGGTTATTAACTTTTATTGAAGAAGATACGGTTTTTAAAGGGGCATTGGCTTCAACAGACGCGTCGACAGAGCTCTCAAAAGCTAAGGCCTTCAAACTCTTCTCACATTGCACAGAAAAAACTGCTTTAGTTAATAGTGAAAATGAATGGCAATCAATTTTCGACCACTTCGGTTTAGCCTTAGAAAAGGTCAGTGTTGGTTGTTGTGGAATGGCAGGCACTTATGGTCATGAAAAAACGAACTTAGATAATTCTAAAGGTTTATTTGAGTTAAGCTGGCAGGCGAAGCTAGAAGCTTTAGCGAGTGAACAAGTATTAGCAACTGGCTTTTCTTGTCGTTCACAAGTGAAGCGTTTCAGTGATTTGAAAGCCAGACATCCTGTAGCAGCAATATTGGATTCTTTAAGCTGAAAGTAAGTGTAAAACTAAAGTTAGGCACTTATTGAGCAAGACAATGATCTTGCTCAATAAGTGATGATGTTTAATGTTGATATATTGTCTTTGTATTATTTTTAACATTTTACAGAGTAACTTATGACAGAGAAACGCTTAGTTCTACTATTGAAAATTTCTATTTGCATTGGCATATCTCTGATTCTGCTAGGGATTTATTTACACTCATTTAGTGGTTATATGGAGTCACTCGGCGTAACAGGCATTATTATTAGTGCTATGTGTATTGCCTTTGGCTTGGTATTTTCCTTACCGACAAAAATGTATCTGACCTTTCTTTTAGTTAAACGTGAAAGCGAAGCAAAAGATCAATCAAGAGAAAGTAATAATTAATTCCTCTTTATTTATTCTGTATGAATACATTTATTGTTAAAGGCATAGTAAAGAAGCTATGCGTTTGTGTGCCTATTTCGGCCATATCTCCAGTTAACTCCTAGCCAAAAGTGTTTATAATTCCTGTTGAAACCTCCATCCTAATGTAATTTGGCTATATATCATTAAAAAAGCCGTTATTACTGCTACCTAAAGCTAAGTTTTCGTGTAAAATCAATCGCATTTTTATTATTTAAATTAGTCTATTGGTAAATGGCTTAACTAGCTGGCCTTTTTTCATAAGCAAAGCTAATTAAAGTCGCCATTGCACAAGCATCAGACCCAACAGCACTTGATCAAGTGCGTGTTAACTTTTTAGGGAAAAAAGGTTTATTCACCGAGCAAATGAAAGGTTTAGGTAAATTACCGAAAGAAGAAAAGCCTAAAATGGGACAAGTAATTAATATTGCTAAACAAGCAGTACAAAAATTACTGACCGAACGTGGTGAATTATTACGTGCCCAAGAAATTAAAGAAAAATTAGCGGCAGAGTCTATCGATGTCACTTTACCAGGACGCGGCACGAAAATAGGTGGGTTACATCCAGTAACTCGCACTATTGAACGCATTGAAAGTTTCTTTGGTGATTTAGGCTTTGAAGTTAAAGCCGGCCCAGAAGTAGAAGATGATTATCATAACTTTGATGCATTGAATATCCCTGAGCATCACCCAGCACGTCAAGACCACGATACTTTCTACTTTAATCCTAAATTAGTATTACGTACGCAAACATCTGGTGTTCAAATTCGTACGATGGAAGTTGAACAGCCACCATTGCGCATTATCTCTCCGGGTAAAGTATACCGTAACGATTATGACCAAACGCATACGCCGATGTTTCATCAAGTTGAAGGCTTGATGGTAGATAAAGACGTTAGTTTTACTCACCTTAAAGGTATTTTGCATGACTTCTTGCATCATTTCTTTGAAGAAGAAGTAGAAATTCGTTTCCGTCCTTCTTACTTCCCATTCACTGAACCTTCTGCTGAAGTAGATATCATGGGTAAAAATGGTAAGTGGCTAGAAGTATTAGGCTGTGGCATGGTTCACCCAAATGTTTTACGTAGTGTTGGTATAGACCCAGAAGTTTATACAGGTTTTGCTTTTGGTATGGGCGTTGAACGCTTAACTATGCTGCGTTATGGCGTAAATGATTTACGTGCATTCTTTGAAAATGATCTTCGCTTCTTAAAACAGTTCAAGTAGGAAAACTCATAATGAAATTTAGTGAATCTTGGTTACGTGAGTGGGTTAATCCTGCACTTTCTTCTGATGATTTAGCGCATCAAATAACAATGGCTGGCTTAGAGGTTGACGGTGTTGATCCGGTAGCAGGCGAGTTTAGTGGCGTTGTTATTGGTGAAGTGGTTGAATGTGGGCCACACCCTGATGCTGATAAGTTGCAAGTTACAAAAATTAGTTTAGGCGATTACAGTTCTACTACAGTAGAAAAAGGCGAGTTAGTTGATATCGTTTGTGGTGCTAAAAACTGTCGTCTAGGTTTAAAAGTTGCGGTTGCAACGGTGGGCGCAGTATTACCTGGCGACTTTAAAATTAAGAAAGCAAAATTACGTGGTGTTCCATCTTTTGGTATGTTGTGTAGTGAATCTGAAATTGGTTTAGCCGACGATTCAGATGGCATTATGGAATTAGCAAGTGATGCGCCATTAGGTCAATGTGTCCGTGAATATTTAGATTTAAATGACGTTACTATTGACGTTGATTTAACGGCTAACCGTGGTGATTGTTTAGGCCTTAAAGGTTTAGCACGAGAAGTAGGTGTGTTGAACTCTTTAGAAGTTACCGAACCAACAATTACGGTAGCAGTTCCAACAATTGATGATGCGATTACCATTAACATTGATGCTGGTGAGGCATGTCCTCGTTATTTGGGTCGTGTTATCAAGGGTATTAACCCTAACGCAACGACGCCACTTTGGATGGTAGAAAAGCTTCGTCGTTGTGGCACTCGTTCAATAGACCCTGTTGTTGATGTAACTAACTACATCTTACTTGAATTGGGTCATCCAATGCATGCTTTCGATTTAGCAAAGCTAGAAGGTGGCATTAACGTACGTTTCGCTAATAAAGACGAAAAATTAACGTTATTAGATGAAAACGAAGTCACATTAAAAGAAGGTACTTTAGTTATTGCTGATGAGAACAAAGCATTAGCCATGGCAGGTATCTTTGGTGGGCTTGAATCAGGTGTTACCAATAACACCACTGATATATTTTTAGAAAGTGCATTTTTTGCACCGTTAGCTATCTTAGGTAAAGCACGTCAATACGGCTTACATACAGACTCTTCACATCGTTATGAACGTGGTATAGACCCAACGTTACAGCATGATGCAATGGAGCGAGCGACTGAATTATTACTAACCATTGTTGGTGGTCATGCAGGTCCTGTTGTTGAAGCTAAATCTGATGCAGATATTCCACAAACAAAAGACGTAAACTTGCGTCGTAAAATGTTAGATAGTCGTATTGGTCATCACATTGAAGATGCACAAGTGAGTGAAATTCTTACGCGTCTTGGTTTTACTGTAACGACTACAGGTGAAGGCGTAGCTAAGGTATGGCAAGTGATTGTGCCGGCTTACCGTTTTGATATTAAAATTGAAGTTGATTTAATTGAAGAAGTTGCCCGTATTTTTGGCTATAACAATATTCCAAATACTGCACCAAAAGCTACCTTGAAAATGTGTGAGCAAAAAGAAGCTAACCTTTCTTTATCAAACCTAAAACAAACATTAGTTAATCGTGATTACCAAGAAGCAATCACCTACAGTTTTGTTGATCCGAAAGTACAAGCCTTATTGCACCCTGGACAAGAGGTGATGACGTTACCACACCCAATTTCTTCTGAAATGTCGGTAATGCGTCTAAGTTTATGGACCGGTTTGTTACAGTCGATGGTTTACAATCAAAATCGTCAGCAAGGCCGAATTCGTTTATTTGAAACTGGCTTGCGTTTTGTTCCAGATGAAAATGCAGAAAACGGTGTTCGTCAACAAAATATGATTGCGGGTGTTATTAGTGGTCTTCGTGTTGATGAACATTGGAGCATGGAAAAAGCGGCAACCGACTTTTATGACATTAAAGGTGATGTTGAAGCTTTATTGGCACTGACTTGTGATGCACAAGGTTATGAGTTTTCAAAAGCTGAAGTTGATGCTTTACATCCGGGTCAAACGGCACAAATTACTAAAAATGGCGTTTTTGTCGGTTGTGTTGGCACCTTACATCCTGAATTAGAAAGAAAATTAGGCTTAAACGGTCGCACATTAATTTTCGAACTATTATTGTCTGAAGTCTTAGTGCAAAAAATCCCTGAAGCCAGCGACATATCTCGCTTTCCTGCCAATCGCCGCGACCTAGCGATAGTAGTAAAAGAGGATGTTGATGCAAAAAATGTCTTACAACTTATTGAAAAGGTTGGCGGAAATTATTTAATTGATCTAAACTTATTTGATGTATACCAAGGTCAAGGCATTGATGACGGTTTTAAGAGTCTAGCCATCGCCTTAGTATTACAAGATACCAGTAAAACTCTTGAAGAAAAAGACATCACTGATGTCATTGATAGAGTTGTTGCAACATTAAAAACAGAACTAAATGCATCACTGAGGGACTAAGCAATGGCGCTTACCAAAGCAGAAGTAGCAGAACATTTATTTGAAAAAGTTGGGCTGAGCAAGCGCGACGCAAAAGACATGGTTGAAATATTTTTTGAAGAAATTCGCGAAACCTTAGAAAGCGGTGATCAAGTTAAGCTTTCAGGTTTTGGTAATTTCGACCTACGTCTAAAAAGCGAGCGTCCTGGCCGTAATCCTAAAACGGGTGAAGATATTCCAATTTCTGCCCGCAAAGTGGTTACCTTTAGACCAGGCCAAAAACTGAAAAGCCGTGTTGAAGACGGAAATAGTGACTAATAAATAAAGCGACTAAAATAAGGAATGTTAATTTCGCTAAATTTAGCTGAGTAATTTTATTATTCAGTTTAACTTCCTTATTCTGTAGGTGACTCAGTACTTGTTAAAATAAAGTAAAATAACAAAACCCGTATTAGTGGAAGCTAATACGGGTTTTTTATGGGCTAAAATAAGAGTAAAGGGTGGAGGAGCACTGGCTAATGATTAACGGCCTTAATCACTGTTAAGGTTGATGCGCTCTTTAGGAGTAAAATTAGCTGCATCCTCTTTTTTAGATATACTAGCGTCAATTTTACTAATTAATACCTTAGCATCGCTTACAGAAAAGCTTAACGGTATGTTTTCTGTGTTGCTTTCATAGAAAGCTAATTGATTTAATGTAACAGCTTGCGAGTAACCTGCTGCCAATGTTTGTTTATTTTGAAATACTGCATATTGGTAGAGGTATTGCGTTGCAATTAAGTAATTCTTGTTGGTTACGGCATTTAAAAATTCACTACGTAGTAACCTCTGTTCGCGTTTAGTGACTTTGTTATACAAAGCGAATAAATAATGACGCTTTATGAACCCTAGCGAGGTAAATATTAGTAACACTATAATGATGACTGAGTTGATTACCGATTTAATAGTGAAGTTATTAAACGACGTTAACGCATTAGCTGTACTAATTTTGCTTAAGCCCCCGTCAGAAACTGTCCATGCGGATGATGGAATTAACAAATACTCAAGTGTATTGGTTTGACTATTCCACCAGTAGATAACTTGCTCATCGATTACATAACGTCCAGGCTTTTCAAAAATATAAGTAAAAGACTCTATACGAGTGCCTAATAACGTACCACGATTAGACTTATCAAAGACTTGTGCGGGTTTGTGATAAATACTGACTCCATCTAACGTTGCTTTATCACTCACCACCTTATTATCCGTCGATTTATCATTCGCTGTTAGGCTAGCTGCGACTAAATTATTGGCTACTAAGTTTATTGGTTTTATCATCATTGCCGGTGTGTCATTGGCGGTAATTGTTATAGTCTGCGTGATGGCTTCGCCTATCGCATAGTTTTTTTCTTCATCGAATTGCCCATCAACGTTTAGCGTTACCTGTGGCGATACGATGAAATTTTCAATACCTTCAAGCGCTTTAGGTAATTCAATATTAAAACTACTTTCTTGGGTACTAAGTTCGCCGCTGACTATGCCATCGTGTTCTGTATTAACGGAGATATCGACATGAATTGGATCAATTTGATAAGCGCCGGATACCGTAGGATATAGGGTGATTTCATGGGTTTGTGTTGCCCACGTTTGACCTTTGATGCGTTTGCTACCATTTATTGTTGTAATATTGTTTGCCTGCATCACGACATTTTTCAAGGTGAAATGCTGAATTTGACTACCCGTAGCAAACCATCGGTCTGTCGATACTTCGATCGCGAGTATTAGTGCTTGTCCGACTATTTGTTGTTCTTTGTGATTGACCTTCAAGTCAATCGTTAACTTACCTTGATTAACTAAATCTTCTATATTTTGTGCCGCTGTCGCGGTTGGTATTACCGTTAGCTGACAAATTAGAATAATGTATGTGAGTAGAGCAATAAATTTTCTATTCATCATTAACTCCTTTGCTCTCATCTTTATTATTATCTTTATCAGTCGTTATTTTTTTATTCTTTTCTTGATTAACAATCTCTTGCTGCATATAAAATTTTTGAGATAAAAAATATGCTGGATTTTTTTGTACCTGTCTCAACCACATTTCATTTAAACTCGGGTCGAGCAGAAGTTGTTCTGCGCTGAGCTGTTCTATTTCTTGCTCTTTGGGGGCTACTTCACGTTCAGCGCCATCGCCCGTTTGTGGTTCGTCACCTAACTCTTTTATTGCCTCACCATCTTCTGCTTGTTGACTCGCAGATAAAAGGTTTACTTCATCAATAATAGCCTGAACGATTTTGATGTTAGTACTAGCGGCTAGGTTTTGTGGGGCAATCGCTAATATCTGTTGATATAAGTTGCGTGCATTTATGTATTCACGGCCATGAGCAAGGGCATTCGCTTTGGCTATTTGGCTTTCGATATCAGTAAATTGACCATAAAGGGTAACCGCATTTTTATATTGCTCTGCACCATAACTGCTATAAGCTTGCCATTGTGTGCTTTTAAATGTGTTACTTGCCCGCTGGTAATGTCCCAAGTTAAACAGTATTTGTCCTTGCTGATCACGGGTAAGCCAAAAATCAGCAAATTGCTGTGGTTTTACGTAGGCGAAAAGGCAACTTGCAATGACTATTATGCTAATTAATACACTTTTATTAAGGTAACGTTTATTAAGATAACTCCGCTGATTGGTTTGTGCTGAAAAGTTAAACCACTGAGTTGTTATTAATTTTACCATTGCAGAGTCCATCCTTTTCTAAACCATAACAAAAAAATACCCGCGACAACAAATACCATAGGGTAACCCGAGTCATGCCATGGCCTACTATTGTCATCAACAATAACAAGATTGTGCTTAATATAATTATTAACGCGGTTAACATCACTGTTGTCATCACTCATTAATATCAGACGACCATTACTCTCACTCGTTAATGCTTTTAACTGCTCAAGTTGCAAAGGAATGATATCAGTAGTTAATGCTGCTGATTCTTCCTCTGATTGTGTTGATTTTCCTATGCCCCAAACAAGCAACTGCGCCCCTTGTTTGTCAAAAAACTCTTTAAAACTCTTTACCGTATTACCGGTTGCGCCATCACCTATTAATAAAACAGTGCCGGGCACGTTAGAAGTCGCTAATAAATTATCGGCTAAAGGGATAATAGCTTCTGGTAACTTACCGGAAACAGGCATAACCTTTTCATTTAACGCATCAAGAAAGTGGCGGATCATTTCTCTGTCATTGGTTATTGGCATTACCACATGTGCACTGCCAGCAAAGGCAATGAGCGCTGTTTTACTATCGCCCCTGAGTTCAAGTAACTCGATAATCTTTTGTTTTGCGCGTAATAACCTTGATGGCTGCACGTCACCTTGCTCCATGGTTTTAGATACATCAAGCGCAATGATAAGTGCTGCATTATTCTCACTAAAAGGCGAGGGTTGTTGTTGCCAAGTAGGGCCCATTAGCACAATGCAAAGCGGGATCGCTAAGATTAAGGACATTTTTTGTGGAGACAACCAATTGTTATTATTACCGCTCACCGTTAGGTGAGACAATATTTGAGCAGACATCAAAGATCGCCATTGCGCTAAACTATCATCGCGTAATGAAAAGGCGCGAATGATGTAAACAATACTGATGAATGCCAGCAACCAATAAGGGCGCAGAAAATGAAAGTGCTGCATGTTATCAAAAAATAGTGAGATATCATCAATCATGGTTTAGCTCTTTGTTGTTTGGCTAATTGTAGGCGGATTCGAATATTGACAATAAATAAAGCCAGCAGATAAATACTGACAAATAATACGACAGGGTAATGATGAATACTGACTCTTGGCCTAAAGGATAGTGAGTCAAACTGCTGTGGTTCAAGTCTATCAATTTCAGTATAAACTTCTAATAACTCATCACTGTTTAATGCTTGAAAACTTTTACCTTGGGTAATTTCTGCCATTTTTTGTAAAACCTGAAGGTCTACCTTTTCTTCACCAACAGCACTTGGATCGCCAATGGCGATGGTATATATCTTAATATCTTGTGCAGCAGCAACTTTAGCGGCTTCTACTGGCGGAACTTTTGAAGCCGTATCATTGCCATCAGTTAATACAATTAACACTCGATTTTGGGTGTCAGATTGTTGAAAAACACTGATGGCTAGGCCAATGGCATCGCCAAAAGCGGTACTTTGACCTGCCATGCCAATATCGCTTTCGTTAAGCAAAGCTTGCCAAGTAGCTATGTCGTCAGTAAAAGGAGCTTGCAGATATGGGGCATCACCAAAAAGGATAAGGCCTAATCTGTCATGTTCGCGACTTTTAACAAAGGCATTTAGTACATGTTTAACGGCCACCAATCGATTAACTTGCTCACCTTTGACTGTGGCGTTTGTACTACTTTTTGTTGCACTAGTATCAGAGTCATTCGTTGTGCTATTCGTTTGCCCATTGGCAGCATTAGGTAAGGTAAAATCTTCGACTGACATAGAGCCAGATAAATCGACTGCGATCATTAAGTCACGCGCGGACTTTTCTTGATTAATCGGTGCGCCAATCATTTCAGGTTTAGCGATAGCAGTGACAATACACAGCCATGAGAAAGCAACAATTAATCTTTGCAGGTTATTACGGTTAAGCAGTACGGCGCCACTTTGTGGTTTTTCACCGGTTACATCAACAAGGCGAGCAAAGTAGGGCACCTTAATTGATGATTTTCGTTCTTTATAAGCGGGTGCAAACAGTGTTACAGCAAAAGGGACTATGAGTAATACAAACGCCCAAGGATAAACGAACTCTATCATGTTGCCACTCCATCTTTACCACTACAAGCGGGTGTTAACTCAGTCTCAACGGGCAATTGATGATGCTTAATCCATAATTCTATTTGTTGGCGCAGTTGTATTAGCCCTTTATTAAACGGAGCATCGTTAAGGTCTATTTTGGCCATATAGGGAAGTTGAGTTAATAATTTTTCACAAGAGTAATTTTTCGATGAAGACAGGGCTTCTTTTTCATGAAAATGACTTTTACTACAATGTTGGTCGAGCCATTTTACCCAAGGTATCCCCCTTAATTCGGTAATTTCCTGCTTGCGTTTTATCGCAAAATATTTATTACTATTTTCGCTAGCAAAGGCGCTGCTCTCTTTCAATTGGCGATTATTGGCGAGGATAGCTGTTTTTCTAAGTAATGCAGGTAATTGCCTAATATCTTCTTCATTAGAAAGAGAGCATTGAGCAAGCCAAACAAGGGCTTCACGGCGATAGGCATTTGCTTGATAATTCTTCCATGATTGATAAGTTTTTTTGAGAATAAGCATTATCAGAAAAATAAAAAGTAGTTGCCAAGCAATGGTTTGAGGCCAAAAGCTAATCAGGTCAGGTGCTTTTGTTTCAACTATGGCCTCGAGTAAATAATTACCCCAAGGTTTTTCAAAACTCATGACTTAATTCCTGTGGTATGTCCTGTTTTAGCACCAGTTTTACTTCCTGCTTTGTGACCAAGGGCATTACGCAGTTGCTGCTCAACAGGGGTAATAGTGTCGATTTCAATTAACGGGATACGATACTTTTTAGCCGCTTTGACATAACTGTCTAACTGGCGAGCTATTTCATCTTGATAATTTTTTTGAACGTGTTTTTTTTCTGAAGAAAATTGGATCTGTTGCACACCATCACTGACAATCATTTGTGACATTTTGGGTAAGGTCTGCTCTAAGGGATCAAAAATGTGACAGGCAATCACTTCATTATGCTGCCTTAACTGTTTAATAAAATCGGTGCTTTTATCGTTAAAGCCATGACCATCACCAATTAAAATGATTAAACCATTATGACTTGAGACTTTATTTAAGGTAGCCAACATTTTGTTATAGGACTCGCTATCATCAACTTGTTGGTGAGCATTATTTTTGCTCGATTGGTCGATGGATGTGTCTATAGATAATTCGTGATTTTTCTTCAATACTTCAGCAAGTAAATTGACAACATGTTGTCTGCCGCGTTTAGCGGGTATGACTTTAGTTTGTTGATCATTATAAATAACCGCGCCAATGCGATCACCACTATCGCTTATTTGCCAAGCAATTAAAGCGGAAAGTTCAGCGGCAACCACTGATTTCATTTTATTTGAGCTACCAAAGAACATCGTCATACGTTGATCTATGGCTAAAAAAACATTGCGCTCTCGCTCTTCGGTGAACACCTTGATATGGGGTTTTCCGGTTCTTTGCGTGACTTTCCAATCCATAGAGCGAATATCGTCGCCGGGGCGATAATGACGCAGCTCTTCAAAATTGAGCCCGCGACCACGAAGCTTAGAGACATTTTTACCACTTAAGGCACTGTTTGCTGGCTGATTGGGTGTAAACGAAAAGCCTTTAGCTAAATACTTTAGCCGGCGTAATTCATTTAGGTCAGCGTAAATTGCTGACTTATCTTTAGACTTATCTTTATTAGGAGGTGTGTTGGTGTTCATATGAACCCCTTAGGCAACAGCCACCTGTTTAAGTATTTCATCTATTACCGCATCAGCAGTAATACCGTCAGCTAAAGCGTCGTAACTGAGTACTAAGCGATGACGTAGAACGGAATGTGCTACAGAGCGAACATCGTCAGGGTCGACGAAGTCTTTTCCGTTTAGCCAAGCTTGCGCACGGGCACATTTATCAATGGCGATACTCGCTCTTGGACTTGAGCCAACCGTTAACCATTGTTGCAATGGCGAATCGGGATAACGTTCGGGCTTTCTCGTTGCCATAACGATGGCAACAATGTAATCGATGATGGCTTGGCTGGCATGAATGGTATGAATTTCATCTCGGGCAGTGAAAATATGATCAGGACTAATATTCTCAACAGTTTGTACACTCTTTTCTTCGCTGCGAACTAATTTGATAATTTCACCCTCAGCAGTATCATCGGGGTAATCAAGATTGATTTTCATGATAAATCGATCCATTTGCGCTTCAGGTAACGGGTAAGTGCCTTCTTGTTCAATAGGGTTCTGGGTTGCTAATACCATAAATAGTTCAGGTAACTTGTAGGTTTTACCGGCAACGGTGATTTGTCTTTCTTCCATCGCCTCTAAAAGCGCAGCTTGTACTTTTGCAGGCGATCTATTGATTTCATCGGCAAGTAACAGGTTATTAAAAATAGGACCTTGTTGAAAAGTAAGCACGGGTTTGCCGTTAACTTCTTGGTAAACTTCTGTACCCGTGACATCAGAGGGCAATAAATCGGGCGTGAATTGTACTCGGCCAAGATCGACGGCAAGAGAGCGCGCTAAGGTTTTAATTGAACGAGTTTTTGCCGTGCCAGGCAAGCCTTCTAATAAAATATTACCATTAGTTAACAGGGCAATAAGCAGCGAGTCTACAACATGTGATTGACCAATAACTGATTGCTCAATTTGTGTTTTTAATAATTGTAACTGCGCTAGCGCATTAGATTTATTACTCTCTTGGCCATTCACTTTGTTACTCATAAAACAATCCTTTTTTATTTTGCTTTAATTAGCTCATTTTTTAACAATTAGCTAACAAATCGCTAACTGTTTTACATAACGGAATCATTATTTATTTAACTGTTGCCTAAGTGTTTGCATCACATTACTGGGCACTAACGGGGCAAGTTGTGCTAAACATTGTTTTGCTAAGCCACTTTTATGGCGGACTTGCATGTCACATAGCGCGTATAAATGTTGCGGGTTATTACTCAGTTGAAATGCTTGATACAAAGCCTCATAAGCTGCATTAGGTTTATGTTGCTCTAAGCTTAAGCCATAAACATAAAAATAATGACTATTTTGGGGGGCAAGTTGTGTGGCAATGGCTAATGCCTGTGCTGCTTTTACTTTATCTTTAACCCTAATATACGCGAGTCCTAAATTATAGGGCAGGCTAGCATCATCAGGATTTGCTGATTTTCCTTGCTGCAATGTTTCAATACTTTTTTGGTTTTCGCCTCGTTGATAATAAACTTGACTCAAGTTGAGGTAAGTTCGTGCAAAATGTTTTTCTATGGTTATGCCTTGTTTGAAGGCTTTAATGGCTTGATCGTATTGTCCCTGATAGGCAGCAATAATTCCTCGATTAGAATGAGAAAAACTACGGTCATTATTAAATTGCTGACTTGCGATATATTCATTAAGGGCGGGCGTTAATTGTTCTTTTTGTGGTGCTGATAAGTTTTGCCACAAACTGGTTAAGGCAAAAGCAGTATTGATTCTTACCGATAAAACTTTGTCGTTTAATAAAGGTGATAAGATACGCCACTTTTCAGCACCTGCCATATTTTGAGCACCTTCAATGGCACCTAGTCGGATGTTCTCATCAGGGTTTTTAACGGCTCTAGCAATAGCGATAATAGTATTGGTATTCGATACGCTAGCCATTTTGGTTAATGCAGAGGCGCGGATAATGCCAGCATAACTGATAGTTTGAGCAATACGAGATAACTCAGAGGAAACGCCTTGGAGCTGTTGCTCATTTAGCGCTAAGTTAATAGCAGAGAAAACCGCGACAAAGTCCTTTTCAGTTTCAACCGTTGAATTAGGATACCAAGCATTAACCTTGCTACTACTCCATTGGCTATCTTTATCTTCATGGCAACTTAAACAGGTATCGGGTGTTCCTAATTTCTGCGCTAAGTTAGGCGTTGGTATATGAAAGCCATGATCACGTCTCGCATCAATCTCCATATAAGTTGTCTCTGGCATATGACAATTAACACATTGTGCGCCCGTAGAGTTTTCAGGATGTTTATGATGTTGTGTTGATGCGTAGTTATCACTTTGATGGCACTGTAAACAAAGCGTTTCTATTGGAAGCTTTAATTCAGCAGTGTGCGGGTTATGACAATCGGTACATACCACGCCATTTTTGTACATTTTAGACTGCAAAAACGAGCCATAAACAAAATTTTCGTTGTAGACTTGTCCGTCAGGGTGATAATTCGTGCTTGAAATTAAATCAAGTAAGTAACGCTCACCAAAGGCATTACCTTTTACATGGTCGTTATTACTTACTTGAGTTCGTCTGCTATGACATTGCGCGCACACTAATACTTGTTGGCTATGCTCAATACTTTTTGGTGTCAAGGTTTTGTTATTATCATTTACCTGCCAATTTTGTACCGATTTTGACAAATCGCGGCTAAAACCTTTGCCATTCGATACAATGGTTTTATTTGTGTTTTCAGACTTTCCTTTAGAATGTGCTTTAGATTGTATTTTAGCTGACAGATTAGATTGCTTTGCCCAGGTTAAATGTTCACTGGCGGCCCCATGGCAGCTCTCACAAGCGACATTAATTTCACTAAAAGTAGTATTGTAAGAATCTGTTTTGATATCAAAATTCTTATCTACATTGGTTGAATGACAGTCAGCACACATGTAGTTCCAGTTTTGACCGGTATTAGTCCAGAAAAATTCTTGATGTTTTTCGGTCATGTCAGGGTAGAGGTTAAACCACCGTTGTCCACCTTCTTCTTTTGCACGAGAGTCCCAAGCGAATGGTATTAGCTGAACTCGACCATCGTCAAACTCAACCATATATTGCTGCAGCGGTTTATAGCCAAAAGTATATTTAATTTGATAATCGTGAAACTTGCCATCATCACCTTTGATATTGACCCAGAACTGAGGGCCTTTTTTAAAAAAGGTATTTAGCTTTTCAGACTTTTTATCTTGGGAAGGCAACGTGGCGTTATTAAAATCAGCTAAAACATTCTTGCTCTCGGCATGTTTCATTGACATATCATGATGCGAACCTTGCCAGTCTTGATAGGCTTTTTCATGACAGCCAATACAGGCTTTTGAACCGACAAAACTTTGAGCAACACTTTGAGCAACACTTTGAGCAACACTTTGAGCAAAACTTTGACCTATAAAAGTATTAAGTATTAAAAAAAGTAGTCCTAAATAGACGTTTTTTGGTGATTTTATCATGTGGAAATAATGCTCCAGGAAATTATTTAACATTTAATCTTTGCTCATGACTAATCTAAACCCGATGTCTGCCATACGTACATTATTGGTAGCGCCATCACGCATAAAGACTAAGTTTTCTGTCGCGGAAAACTCATAACCACCACCGCGAATAACTTTCATTGCTTTTCGTTTAAGGTTTTCTTTATCACCCATAAAAGGGTTATGGCTCTCTGTTAAGGTATAAGCTTGTCGGCTCATGTCATCAAGACAAAATTCCCATAAGTTCCCCGTCATATCATATAAACCTAGTTCGTTAGGCTTTTTGAGTCCAACAGAGTGGCTTTTATTTTTTGCGTTGTCAGCAAACCAAGCAACGTCATTAATATCGTTTGAACCACTGTATTGATAATTTTGAGACTTATTGCCACCTTTTGCGGCATATGCCCACTGAGCTTCGGTAGGAAAACTAAATTCTTTACCGGTAGCACTATTTAATCGCTCAATAAATAAAAGCATATTAAACCAACTTACGTTATTTACCGGACACTTATCACAAGCGAAGAAGCTATTGTTCCAGCCCATAATTTGCTCGAACAGATCTTGAGTCAATTCATATTTTCCAATGTAAAAAGCATCAAGACTGACTTGCCTGACGGGTTGTTCACGGTTTCTTGCTAAAGGAGAGTCAGAGCCCATGGCAAAGGTGCCGGCTTCAACCAGTACCATGTTATTCATCAAGCCATCAAACATTGGTTTGGGTAAAGAAAATACTCGTTGTCTTTTATTTTTGTTTTCAACTTTAGCCGCAGGTGATTTTATTAACGCTTCTATGGTTTTTGCATTACCCATTAAGCTTACAAACAAGAAGCTAGTAATGATGGATAACAGTAAAATAGTGCGTAGTGAAAGCTGTGAAAATTTATAAGATTTGTTCATAACAGCAGTGAATTCTTACTTAGTAAAGTGGATAGAAGTTGATAAAAATTAATTATTCTAATGAAAAAATTCTTACTTTATAACAGTTAATGAACAGCTATAAAGTAAGAAAGTTAAAGCCATCAAAATATTTGATGGCTTTGCTTTCTATAATCTTAATATCATTAAGTGGTTATAAAATCACTTAATTATTAATCAGTTTATGGCACGAAGCTTCCTGGTTTTTGACGCTGAGGGAATTCTTTAAAGGTTGCTTTAAATTGAGCAACTTTCATCATAGCAGGGGCCATTAAAAACATGTGTTCAGCCCACCATTGACCATAACCTTCAGACTCATGATCCATACGTTCATAAGGATCCATTCTTAAGTTAAATATTTTAGGTGCACGTAATGTCGTCCATGGGTTTTGCCACACTTCTAAACCATGTGCTCGTTGTTCTTTAAAAACGAATTTATAATCTTCGTATCGTAATCCAACAATGTCACCAGTATCTGAAGAATAGATAAACTCTTTACGAGGACCTTCTTTGGTCGTATCTAAAAAGTGCGGTAAAAAATTATAGCCATCAAGATGCACTTTGAATTTGGTACCGCCAACGTTAGTGCCTTTCTTAAGTTTACTTTTGATGTTTGTATCACCAGCAACAGCTAATATAGTCGGCATCCAATCGATTAATGAAATCATTTCATTAGAGACTTGGTTAGGCTTAATTTTACCCGCCCATTTAACCATCATAGGAACACGGTAGCCGCCTTCCCAGTTGGTGTTTTTTTCACCTCTAAATGGCGTGTAACCACCGTCAGGCCATAAGGCTAATTCAGCGCCATTATCTGTGGTGTACATAATAATAGTGTTTTCAGCTATACCTAGTTTATCAATTTTATCGAGTAATTGACCTACATGACCGTCATGTTCCACCATGCCGTCAGCATATAAACCTTGGCCAGTAACACCATCAGACTCAGGCTTCAAGCGAGTCCAAACATGCATACGGGTTGAGTTAAACCAGACAAAGAATGGCTTTTTAGCGGCGTGAGCTTTATCGATAAACTTAAGCGCAGCACCTAAAAACTCTTCATCGATTGTTTCCATACGTTTTTTAGTCACAGGACCGGTATCGGTAATTTTACCATCGGCAAATGAATGGATAGCACCACGAGGACCGAAACGCTTTTTAAAGGCTGGGTCTTTAGGGTAATCAGGATGTTCTGGTTCATCTTCTGCATTTAAGTGATAAAGGTTACCGAAAAACTCATCAAAACCATGGTTAGTCGGTAAATGCTCATCTTGGTCACCTAAATGGTTTTTACCAAATTGGCCGGTCATGTAACCATGAGGCTTAAGTAATTCGGCAATGGTAGGATCTTTTTTATTAAGCCCTTCTTTTGCACCAGGTAAACCTACTTTAGTTAAACCTGTACGCATAGGGTGTTGTCCGGTAATAAAACCAGCGCGACCTGCAGTACAACTTTGATCACCATAGGAATCAGTAAAAATAATGCCTTCATTAGCAATACGGTCAATATTAGGGGTTTTATAACCCATAATGCCGCGGTTATAGGCACTGATGTTAAATGGGCCAATATCATCGCCCCAGATAGCAAGAATGTTTGGTTTAGCGGTATCGGTCGTTGCCATTACTGCACTTGATACAACTATTAATCCTAAACCTAAAACCAGCTTCTTTAACTTATTTTGAGTTACCATGTCTTTTCCTTTTCACAATGGATAAGTATATTGTTCAACGTTTAATGAGCAATATGCGAATTAGTATCATTTCTAATATTACACCAGTTTTTTGAAAAATCTATTGTTAATGAGAGGTTGGCTTGTATCCATAGTAGTTGTTTTTACTATTGTTTATTGTGTTTTTTATAAAATAAAAAGTAATTTTTAATATATAAAAGCCCAACAAATGTTGGGCTTTAAGTGTGTTATTTACCTTCAGATTTTTTCAAAAAAGTATCATATACCGCTTCAACTGACCAAGAGCCAGTAGGTTGACTAGGTGGATAGTCTTTAAAGGTTGATAAAAACTTAGCTGTTTCTGATAAACCTAAATAGATATACGGCGCTTTATCAATCATCCAATCGTAATAAGAATTAGAGTTCTCTTCAGCTCTACTCCATGGGTCACGACGTAAATTAAGGATTTTAGGCATTCTTAACATAGTGAAAGGTTCAGTCCAAAGTGCCAAGGTTTTACCACGGTTTTCCGCATAAACCATTTTCCAATCACCAACACGAATGGCAACAGGGAAACCTTCATCATTTAAATAATGATAAATGTTGCGTGGGCTTTTTTCTGTTTTACCCGTAAGGTGGGGTAACATATTATAACCATCAAGATGAATTTTTGATTGCTTACTACCAAAGCGACGTTTGCCTTTAAGCATATCTTCTTTGAGTTTAGTATCACCGGCAGCGGCAGCTAAAGTTGGCATCCAGTCTAAATGAGCCATCATTTCGTTTGAAATTTCACCCGCTTTAATTTTACCAGGCCAGCGCACCATCATAGGAACACGGTAAGCACCTTCTTTTTCGCTATTTTTTTCACCATCAAACGGTGTAATACCAGCATCTGGCCAAGTATTATAGTGTACGCCATTATCGGTAGAGTACATGACAATGGTATTGTCAGTAATTTTCAACTTATCCAATTGATCTAACATCAAACCAACATGATTATCGTGAGCGACCATCACATCGTTATAGAACCCTTGACCTGAAAGACCCACATGTTTTGGGTTGATATGTGTTCTAAAGTGCATGCCTGCAGTATTAACCCAAACAAAGAAAGGTTTTTTAGCTTTCACTGCTTTATCAACAAATTTCATGGCTGCTGCGACAAATTCATCATCAGCGGTTTCCATGCGCTTTTTAGTTAAAGGGCCGGTATCTTCAATTTTACCATCCGCATAAGAGTGAATAACACCGCGTGGTCCAAATTTTTTCTTAAAAGCAGGATCTTTAGGGTAATCTGGATCTTCTGGCTCTTCCTCTGCATTTAAATGGTAAAGGTTCCCAAAAAATTCATCAAAACCATGGTTAGAGGGTAAATGTTCATCTTTGTCACCTAAGTGGTTTTTACCAAACTGTCCTGTGGTATATCCTTTGGCTTTTAACATTTCTGCAATAGTGATATCTCTATCTTGAATGCCTTCTTTAGCGCCAGGTAAGCCAACTTTTGTCATGCCGGTACGTAAACCTGATTGTCCCGTGATAAAAGTTGAACGACCGGCGGTACAGCTTTGATCGGCATAATAATCGGTGAACATCATACCTTCTTTAGCTATGCGATCGATGTTAGGTGTTTTAAAACCCATTATACCGTGGCTATAGGCACTGATATTTGTACGTCCTATATCATCGCCCCAGAAAAATAAAATATTTGGTTTTTCTGCTGCTGTTGCGGATGCAGTCGCTATTAAGCTTGCACCCATCATCAACATTTTTAATTTATTTTTAATCATTTTGTCTTCCTTTTGATCACCAATGAAATAGGTAGTTTTTGATCTGCAAAAATAATAATGGCCAACAATTATTATTGGGCTTTAGCCATTATAGGTAAAACATTAAAAAAACAGCAATTATCGGTTAGGACTTAATTGTTGTATTTTTTAAGTGCAGCCTTTGTTCTAATACTCTTATAACCAATATAATCTCTTAATTGTCAACTGAGGTTAACCCTCAGCTGTGGACATATGACTTCTAATCCCGCTGTATCGCTTTGGTTATTGTGACATTATATAAACGTAGCTAACATTTAAGTATGCAAATTCCGAAAGGATTTAGTTATAGTAGTTATAGTTAGTGCGATAAATCAATTAGATGGTTTATCGAAAAGGACCTTTAATAAACAATGGATTCTCAAAATACAATTAACAATAATCACAAAATAAGAGCTGTGTTGACCTCTGATATTGATAAGTTGGCCCAATTTCAAGTGAATAAAAACCGCCGCTATACGCAGTTGCATACAGGGCAATTACAAGGTGATTATTTAGAAGTGAATTTAGGTACGTTGCAAGTTTTTCGAGAAAAGCTTAGTGCAGGCTCATTAGTAGAAGCAGCACCAGCAAGAAATTTTGTTCCTTTCGCTGCATTACTTTCCAACATAGATGATTTGAACTTTTGTGGTAAACGAATAGAAAAAAATTCCATTATCCAAGCCACAGGAGGAGTATGGGACATCAACTTTAAATATCATTTGAACGCTGTCGTTGCAGCTTTTGATAGAGAGACATTTTGCCGTGATATTCAATTACTCACGGGCGAAGAAATCCCTAATGATTGGCTAGTTAGTAAAGCTTGTCTGACAGAGCCCCTTGCATTAAATCAATATGCCACGGGGTTAAATAATATTATTAATGTTATACAAATGAAACCAGAGGTTTTAGCGACAGAAAATTCTTTACGTATGATAAGTGATACTATTTTAAGGCTGGCATTTAATGTTCTTAAAGTAACAATACCCTGTAATGAGAAACGCGCAAATCAATCAAAACGTAGTCAAGGTGTTCGTCATGTCATCGATTACTTGCACAATTATGGACAGAACATACCAACAATTCCTGAACTGTGTAAAGTAGCCAAATTAAGTGAACGAAACCTTCAATACGGTTTTAAAGAGTACTTAGGGGTAACGCCTATACGTTATTTAAGATTATTACGCTTAAATGGTGTCAGACGAGATTTATTACTCAATCGTGGTAAAAAAGAAAAAATAGTCGATGTGGCACTCGATTGGGGTTTTATAGAATTAGGTCGCTTCGCGAGTGAATACCGTCAACTGTTTCAAGAATTACCCTCCGCAACACTTAAAAGGCTTAATCTAGAAAATTAACAGATACGCTGTTATCTATTTCTTATACGGGTTGGTATTAATCATTGGGCTCGGTATGCTTTTATTTTCATCCCCAAACAGTCTTGCTATCTAACCTCTTTGTAGTAATTCATTGTGAGTAACGTAAACTATGGAATTTAGTGTGTTACGGAAATTGCATATTATTCAATAGGGTAACGTGCTAACTTAGGTTTTAATCTACTGACAATATTTATACTAAAATTTGTAATTGTTACCTGGCAGGCGATAAAGGATTATTAACAATGAAAACAATAAATAAAACTCACCTTGGACTTTTATTGTCCGCAGCAGCCCTTTTGGGCAGTAACCCCGTATTAGCACGAGCTGATAAACCTAAACTCATTTTACAAATTACCGTAGACCAACTCCGCGGGGATATGCCAACTGCCTATTTAGATAAAATGGGCAAAGGCGGCTTTAGATATCTGCTCGATAAAGGCGTAGTCTATAAAGATGCTCATCACAATCATGCTAATACTGAAACTATCGTTGGTCATGCAACGCTAGCAACCGGTGCATTACCAGCAGTACATGGCATGATAGGCAATGTCTGGTTTGATGATAAGTTGCAACGTTTAGTCTATAACGTTGAAGATGCGAATTACCCATTGTTATCAGCAGATGCAGGGGTTAATCAAAAAACAGAAATTGATCCCACTCAACGCACTGCAAAATCTTCAGGTCGTTCACCGAATAATATCCAAGTATCTACATTTAGTGATGAGTTAAAGATTGCCTCAAATGGTAAAGCTAAAGTTTTTGGCGTATCAGTAAAAGACCGAGGCGCTATTTCCATGGCAGGACATATGGGCAAGGCTTTTTGGTTTTCTAAAAAGTCAGGGGAATTTGTTACCAGTGAGTATTACTATGATAAATATCCAGAGTGGGTTTCAAATTGGAATGAAGCAAAACCCACTAAGAAATATCATCAAAAGACGTGGCAGTTAAGTCAACCTCAAGCTAAGTATGTTTTTGCCAAACAAGATGATCAAGCATGGGAAACTAATTTCCCCGGTTTTGGCCGCACTTTTCCGCATCAATATGGCGATATGAACAATGCCTACTTCAATACTTTTTTGACCTTAAGCCCCGCAGGGGACGAGCTGACGTTAGACTTTGCTAAAGCTGTGGTTAATAACGAGCAGTTAGGACAGGATGAAGTTACTGACTATTTATCAGTAAGTTTCTCATCAACAGATTATGTTAGCCATATTTTTGGTCCTTCAAGTTTAGAAGCTGAAGATAATATGCTGAGGTTAGACCGCACCTTAGCCAAGTTACTAACATTCATTGATAAAAAAGTGGGTTTAGAGCATACCCTTATCGTGTTATCTGCCGATCATGGTGCAGCTGAAGTACCTGCTTATTTATCGTCATTAGGCATGAAAACCAATGTGGTTGCCCCTAAAGAGTGGGATAAAGCGCCTAGTATGAAAGCCCTTAAAAAGCAGTTTAGCTTCGATACTGCGCTAATTAAAAGTTACTTTCACCCTTACATCTACCTTGACCGAGATTTAATTGCTGAACGTAAACTGTCACTTGAGCAAGTTCAAAAAGCCGTTGCTATGGAAGTTTCAAAATTTGACGGTGTTGCGCTTGCTGTAACGAGTAGCGATATAGAGACAGGTAATACACCTCAAGATTACCTACATACCTTAGTGGTTAATAATCACAGTAAGAATCGTTCTGGCGATGTTTATGTTGTGCTTGAAGCACATCGTTTTGTTGCTGATATGGAAGGCTTAACCGTTGCGGCGACCCATGGTTCACCTTGGGGTTACGATACTTTTGTACCACTAATTTTTGCAGGCTTTAATATTGATGATGATAAGGTATATAGACGAGTGAGTACCACCGACATCGCCGTAACGTTATCAGCGGTGTTAGGCATTAAAGCACCATCAGGTGCCCAAGGGAAGATATTGGAAAAGGTACTTGATACGGATTAATGCTTCATATTTCACTCAATAACACACGCCAGGACTATATGGCCTGCAAGATTTATACATAACAAGGTATATCCCTTAAGAAGAAGCAGTATAACTTGGTCGTTATTCTGCTTCTTTTATTTTAAAAGTAATTCGTTTGTTGTAATACCAATTGATATAATTACTAGGTCATATTGAAATGTAAGGAAAATTAACGCTTTAAAACAAACTAATTATCTTAATGATTAGGCTAATTTCACTTTCTACTTTAAAATTAAATTTTTACCGCTAAAGAAATGCCATGCGCCGCTCTAGTTATCCCGATCAAGAAGTCAGTTCCATCAACTGGCAAGCATTCAAACTTATTTTACCTTACCTATTCGAGTATAAAAAACGTATTACGTTTGCTATGTCATGTTTAGTTTTTACTAAAGTAGCCAGTGTTTACCTGCCTTTCATATTGAAAGATATTGTTGATACCTTAGACGCTAACACTACAGGTACTGAGTCCGCTTTAATTATTGTTCCATTAGGTTTAGTGGCTGCTTATGGTCTAGTGCGGCTGTCGATCGTTGTTTTTGCTGAAATAAGAGATACGTTATTTGGTCGAGTTACTGAAAGGGCTATAAGGCGCATTGGTTTAAAAGTTTTTCGCCATTTACATTCCCTTGATTTAGATTTTCATCTTAATAGACAAACGGGAGGATTGTCTCGTGATATCGACCGAGGCACTTCGGGCATCAATTTTTTAATGCGCTTTATGGTCTTTAACATTGTACCAACCTTGCTTGAAATAGTGATGGTGGTGACTATTTTATTTGTAAAGTACGGCATATGGTATGCGGTCATAACGCTTTCCTCGATTGTTACGTACGTTGCTTATTCAGTTTTTGCCACAGAGCTGCGAACACGCTATGTCCGCGCAGCCAACATAGCAGACTCGTCAAGTAATACTCGCGCCATTGATAGTTTACTAAACTACGAAACCGTGAAGTATTTCACCAATGAAGAATTTGAAGCGCAAGCTTATGACCAACAGCTGTCAACGTGGGAACAGGCAAAAATTAAAAACCGTTTATCGTTATTTGCCCTAAACGGTGGGCAAGCACTCATAATAGCCGCAGCTATGACTGCCATGCTGGCCCTTGCCGCTAATGACGTTGCCGCAGATGTTATGACCCTTGGAGACTTTGTTCTGATAAATGCCTTTATGATGCAGTTATTTATGCCGCTTAATTTTTTAGGCTTTGTTTATCGAGAGATAAAAGGCTCGCTGGCAAATATTGAAAATCTATTTGGTTTATTAGCTAAAGCACCTAAGGTTCAAGATGTTCCTGACGCTGCGATATTAAACTTGGCAGAGCAGGGCGATAGTACTATTAATGAAGCCAGTATTGTTTTCAATAACATTGCTTTTGCCTACAATGCCAAGCGGCCTATCATTAAAGGGATTTCTTTTAATGTTAATGCGGGTGAAAAAGTTGCTGTAGTTGGACAAAGTGGCTCAGGTAAATCAACCTTAGTAAAATTGTTATTTCGTTTTTACGATGTCGACTCTGGCAATATTAAGATTAACGGGCAAGATATCAGTCAAGTGAGCCAACAATCATTACGAAGCCATATTGGTATTGTGCCGCAAGACACCGTGCTTTTTAACGACACTTTATTTAATAATGTACAGTATGGTTGTCCAACGGCCAGTGAAGATGAAGTGCTAAAAGCCATTGATCTAGCACATTTATCTGAATTTATTTCCAGTTTGCCAGATGGTTTAGAAACCGTAGTAGGAGAGCGGGGATTAAAACTTTCAGGTGGTGAAAAGCAACGAGTTGCCATTGCCCGTACGATCTTAAAAAATCCACAAGTTTTGGTGTTTGATGAAGCTACATCCTCGCTCGATAGTCACTCAGAGCAAGCTATCTTAACGGCAATAAATGAAGTGACTAAAAGTAGAACAAGCCTTGTCATCGCGCATCGTCTATCAACTATCATTGATAGTGACAATATTATTGTGATGAATCATGGTGAAATAGTTGAGCAGGGTAATCATCAACAATTACTCGCACTTGAAGGTCAATATAGTAAAATGTGGCAGTTACAGCAATCTTAGAATTAGCCAGCCATGAATGAATCACAATAAAAAGCAGTGTTAAGAGTATAACGTTATGAATAAAGATGCAGAGCAATCACAAAACCAACAATCATCCGCAGAAGTTGATGCAACAAAACAATGGTTGGATGAAATTATTATAGGGCTCAATTTTTGTCCTTTCGCGAAAAAAGAATTTGTTAATAATACCATTTGTTATCATAAATCTGAGACTGAGCAAATTAAACCTGCTTTGAAAACCTTGATAGAACAATGCCATTATTTACAAGATCATGATGAGATTGAAACGACCCTGATCATCTTTGCTGAAGGATTCCGACATTTCGATCGCTATCTCGATTTAGTGGACTGCGCCAATGACTTGCTGATTGAGTCAGGTTTTGAAGGCATATTTCAGCTAGCGACTATGCATCCCGAATATTGTTTTGCGGACGATGATTTTGATGATGCCAGTAACTTTACCAATCGTTCTCCTTACCCAATGCTTCATATTATCCGTGAGGCAAGTATGGCAAGAGTATTAGCTATATATAAAGATCCTGAAAAAATTCCAGAACAAAATATGGCATTAGCGGAGCAAAAAGGTAGTAACTATTTTCAAGATATTTTAAAACGAATACATCAAAATCACCCACAAAAATAGTTTGTATCTAAAACCTAAATTATAAAGCTTGAAAATAGCTTTGAAGATCTTTGGGCGTTTTACCGCGTCATTCTAGTACAACAATCTATCCAACGTATAGCGATCAGTAGCTAATTGCTTACACTGTAGGCATAGGGTTTTAGGTGACTAAGGTCGCTTTATTTAAATTCTGAGGTAAAATGATGCACCTCTCATAAATACTCTTGTTGAACTATGCCCGTTTTAGAACAATTCTTACTTATCGCTATGGTTCATTTTTTTGCTGTAGCAAGCCCTGGCCCTGACTTTGCACTTATTTTAAAACAAAGCATCCGATATAACAGACGCATTGCTATTTATACTAGCTTCGGCATCGCGGCAGGCATTATTGTCCATGTGACTTATTCTTTGGTTGGTATAGGTCTGTTAATTGCCAGTGATGAGCGTTTATTTACCGCATTAAAATACATTGCTGCCAGCTATTTCTGTTATATAGCGTGGCACTGTCTTGGTGCTAAAAAGCCAGATAGTGAGTTATCTGCATCTGAAAACCAAGGTACTGATAATAATTCGTTAACGCAGAATAAGACAAGCCAAGCTGATACATCTGCTGATAACCCTTCGGCTAAAAAAGCCTTTTTTAATGGATTTCTAATCAACGCCTTAAATGTTAAAGCAACATTATTCTTTGTTAGCTTATTCTCTGTGGTGATCGCTCCAGAAACCCTACTGAGTATTAAAATTGCTTATGGTGCCTATTTAGTCGCAGCAACAGCAGCATGGTTCTGCTTCCTATCTTATATGTTAACTCAAGAGAGAGTACGGTATGTGCTGCAGCGTAAAGGCTATATTCTCGATCGGATTATGGGGGTGATTTTATTGTTACTAGCCATTCAGTTAGTGCTAAGCGATCTTAATTAAATGCTATTTGTTTCTAAGTAACTTCTTAGTTTTGGTATGAGATCTATTCATCGGGTTGTTGTTAAATTGAGCTGTGAGCAATCTGTTCTCATTTCCAGTATAATAGTCAACAAATGTAGTCTTAATGAATTAAAAAGGGTTAGCTTTGCCAGAAGAAAATATAATTGTGTCCATTGGTGGTAGTGTTGAGCGTGCTGTAAAAGGCGAGTACTCAATTGATGTTAAAGCTATTTTAACCGAAGCGTGGCAGAAAACATTGCTGTCGAGAATGTCTATCAATATAGCACTGCTCTTAGTGATGGTGTTCGGTATGATAGTGTCGTTTATTGCCAGTAGTTTTTTTGGTGGTATTGAGCTTGTTATAGATGATCCTCAGTTGCTGCAACTGATCAATGTCATTGTGACTATTGCTGTATGGCCTTTTATGGCTGGCATAGAAATGATGGGTGTATTCCACGCAGTGAACAAGCCAACAAAAAGCAAAATGGTGCTATCGTTTTTACATCGTGGAAGTTGGGTTGCACTTTGTGCGCTATTAACGTCTCTATTAATTAGTATCGGCTTTCAATTGTTAATTATACCTGGTGTGTTATTAGCAGTACTGCTGTCACTAACGATACCTTTAGTGGTAGAAAAAAATCTAAGCCCAGTACAAGCTATTGTTTTATCTATCAAAGCATTACGTTTTAAGATAATGCCATTGTTAGTTATTTATTTAGTATTGTTTATAGCTTTAATTGCTTTAGCCTTTCCCATCGCTTTATTAATCGAGTCGAGTTTTGCACCTCTTGCTATTATGTTTTTTTTATTTGGTTTAACTTATTTAGCACCTTGGTATTACAATATCAAAGGCATTTTGTATCGTGAAATATTTGGTGTTTTTTCTGAGCAAAAATCTGCTGACATAGGCTTAGGTCATTCTGGTAATAAAGGCTCTGATCACAATGGTTCAGATGATACTTTTTCTGCTTGATTTTTATCATAAATAAGGAGTTTTTATGAAAATAATGTTTTTCGTTCGCTTTATATCCAGTCTTGCGTTAGTTATTGCGATAGTAGCACCTTTTACCTTTTTAGTGCCTAAACCCTTAGTTACTATTGTAGAGGTCGCTGTAGATTCTGCTGCTGATAGAGTTGCTGCTCAAGTTGTTGAAAAAGTGAAAGTAATAGAGAAACCGTTACATCAGGTAAATTTACCTGATTTTGCTGCAATTTATGATATACCAACAAAAAAACGTCGATTCTTTGGTTTTGTCCGTCCAGCAATTGAAGCTAAAAATAATCAATTAGCTGAACAGAGATCGAAACTTGAGCATTGGCATGAGCAAATCTCACTTGGTTTAGGACTTACAGAAGAAGAACAAACTTCACTACAGACCCTTATCAAGGCTTATCGCATTAATAAAGAGGCTTCAACTTTACAGCAAATTAATGATTTGTTAGTGCGTGTTGATATTATCCCTACTTCACTTGTGTTGGTACAGGCTGCTAATGAGTCTGCTTGGGGGACATCTCGTTTTGCTCGCATAGGCTTAAACTTCTTTGGTATTTGGTGTTATAGAACGGGCTGTGGCATGGTGCCTGGGGGACGTAATACGGGAGCTAAACATGAAGTTGCTGCATTTCAAACTGTTGATGCTGCGGTTTCTGGCTATTTTAATAATATAAATAAGCATAATGCTTATCATGTGTTTAGAACAATCCGTGCTGAATTAAGAGCGCAAGATCAACCGCTCGATGCAGAAATCTTAGCAACTGGCTTGTTACCTTATTCTGAGCGTGGTGCGCAATATGTGTTAGATCTCACTGACATGTTAAGGCATAACCAGCGATATTTTGTTAAGCCAAGCAGCCAACAAACTGCTTTAGCAGATTAACTATTCAAATTTACTCGCTAAATAGCGTTTCACATTTAGCAAATACAAAAACGGCCAATGCGATAAACATTGGCCGTTTTTTATTTGTGTATTTATTCTGTTGATATCTAATCAGTAGACAATTAATTAAGTTGCTATCAATTATTTAACTTCAATCACATTGAGTTGCTGGGCATCGTTAAGATGATTTTTAGGTGACAAGTCCTGTGGTGCTTCAATCGCTACCTCATCAAAGGCAGTATCACCACCGTTAATAATACCCGAAGTACTGTTAATGCTTTTAAAATCAAATAAGTTACTGTCGCATAAATGTGAAGGGACAACGTTTTGCATTGCCGTAAACATAGACTCAATTCGTCCCGGAAATTGGTCGTGCCAATCGTTTAACATGCGTTTGATATTTTGTCTTTGCATATTGGGCTGAGAGCCACACAAGTTACAGGGGATAATAGGGAATTGTTTCAATTCACTGTATTGAATAAGCTCACTTTCTTTGCAAAAAGCTAAAGGGCGTATGACTACATGTTCGCCATTATCTGAGACAAGCTTTGCTGGCATTGCCTTCATTTTTCCGCCATAAAACATATTTAGCATTAGCGTTTCAATCATGTCATCACGATGATGGCCTAATGCTATCTTGGTTGCGCCAATCTTTTTAGCTGCTTTGTATAAAACGGCGCGGCGCAATCGAGAGCATAAACTACAAGTCGTTTTACCTTCAGGTACTTTATCTTTGACAATATCGTAAGTGTTTTCTTCAACAATATGATATTCAATACCAAGTTGGTCGAGATACTCGGGTAAAATATGCTCAGGAAAACCAGGTTGTTTTTGGTCTAAATTAACGGCTACTATATCAAAGTGAATTGGAGCAGATTCTTTTAATAGCATTAAAATACTTAGCATGGCATAGCTGTCTTTGCCACCAGACAAGCAAACCATCACTTTATCGCCATCTTCAATCATATTATATTGCGCAATGGCTTGACCAACATGACGCCTAAGTTTCTTTTCTAATTTTATAAATTGTGTTTTTTGGATCGATGTTAGTTTTGTCGTTGGTAACGTTAGTTGTTCTACAGTCATGTGGCTTACTTTATTGATTGAAATTAACGGCGGGAATTATAGCAGTTTGATAATACCAATTGTACCAATGAAGTGATCATTTTTAGATAGCCTAAATATCCAATAACATGGTTACTTTCAATCCCAATAGCCAGCTATGACTCAATCAAGCGTTTTGTTCTTGAATATTTACTTTCACTGCTTATTTTAAAATGAGAGCTGTAACCTTAATTAATAAAAATGGCAAATAGAGTTTGCGCCCCTTCATCGTTTGGAACTGATCAACCAAGACTTTAGTTACGTACTCAAAAACGCGGTATCAACAGGAGCGAATTACTCCTTGAATATGCTCAAATACACTTTAAGGAACAGGATGTCATTCTCTATCCTTTAAGTAGATGATATAAGAATCCTTTTTTTTATCGCATATTGGCTGGTTTTTAGTGAAATTTGTTAATGCTCTATTCAATTCAATAAAAGAATCATGCATCATTCGCGATATTCGAACACAGGAATCGACAGGATTTTTGGCCAGCTTCCTTTGTGCATCTATCTGAAATTGCAATCCTTGTAAACGTCGCCGGTGGCTTCCTGATGTTCTTTCGATGAGTGCGGCAATGTTTGCCCTAAGAATGAGTTCAAGTTTATCGGGTGAATTTTCAGCTAATTCCCTTAGCGTTTTAGGGTCGGGGAGGAGATTATTATTCATAGTCAATACCTCATAGGATAGTATCTAAGTCGCTACTATTTTCATCATCCGTAAAATACTTACAATAATTAATTGTGCTTCCTTGCAGTAAGTATAGGTTAATTATTACCTTGACCTTAGAAATCGGTAACTCTGCGCCGCGCTCGGTTGCAGGTTTTTTAATAGATTTAGCCATTCACTCGCAATCAAATTATTAATATGCATCTATCGCTTTGAGCAGTTCAATAAATTTAAAGATTTTAAAGCGTTTCATTTTAATCAAGCAGTAGGTGTTAAAAACACATTACTTACTCAAAAAAACCTTAGAACAGGTGATAACTTAATCAACCTAGAATTAATCAAAGTCCTGAAAATGTAAATAGCATTTGAGTAATGTTTAATAAAAGGATGGATAAATAATAATGATTAAGGCATTGCCATTAGGAACACAATGCTAATGACTATATTGTCCACGAGCTAACCTATTTAATGTGCCCTCATATTTGGTTCTCCTAAACCCAGCAATACCTAAAAGAGAGGGGGGCGAGGGGGGGCCAGAGAGGCATTGTCCACTATTACCAACCAAGCAGAGAAGCACTACACGAAAAAAACGCCTCAATATCCTATACTAATACCAATCCGTATAAGAAAGTGATCGCTTAGCGAGAATTTAAAGGCTTATAGGCAAGGCATTGATTGAGTATATAAGCCTTTAAAACTCGCCCTTTGGGAACGCATGGAACATCATGATAACTTCACAAAACATGCTTGATGTAGAATAACTATAACTACGCATATTTTGATTGTTCTCATGTCGCTCATGCCGTTCTAAGTGCTTACTTCTTTATACGGAATGGTATAACAATATGAATTGATTAGTTTTGTATATTAATGCGTGAGTTGTTAGTACAGCTATTGACCTAATTTGAGCACGAAAGCATGCCATTATGGGAGCTAAACATTTGAAATTCATGCACATCAATCAAAGGTTAGTTAACAGTTAAAATATCCATTGCAGTACTGTCTACATAATGTACGGATATGCTTTTAGGATACATCATGAGACCAGATGAAGAATATGTTCTTGCGACCCTAGCGTCTAAATTCGGTGGTAAATATATCGATGGCGAAGACCCGCCAGACGGTTATTTACTACTAAATAACCGGAGAATTGCCGTAGAGGTTACCAAACTGGTTGAGCACATCAATGAAAATGGAAAGCGGCGCTCAAGGTTGGCAGATGATGTGCCAATCTCGAATATCGTCGAACAGTTAAATGAAGAAATAGGCAACCTAATTCCTAAAAACCGATGGATTCATCTTGTTATTCCGAGTCCAATTAAGCGGATCAATGAATTTAAAAAAGAACTGACCCGAATAATTCTCAACATGATTGCGACCAAGACACATGACGCAGTGATAGATATTTTAGGTTATGTGGTATCAATCAATTTATATAAGTGTCAACACCCGCCAAAGAAAAAAGTGGTTCAGTCAATAGCCACTAAATTTGCTTCGACAAACATTCAGGAAAACACCCAATTCCTGTTGGAAAACAGGATCAGCATCAAGAATCAAAAATGCAATGCCAATGGTGATGTAGATGAATATTGGCTGGCACTCTTTAATACTTATTGCATGGCCGATGTTGATTCATATCGGGGAGCCTATGATTCTTTAAAATTAGAGCATAATTTTAGTAAAATCTACCTAATTGATGGATACCGACGTGTTTATAAATTGTACTGACGCCAAACTGCAACCAAAAATGGATAGATAAATCGTAGTGCTTAGCTTATCGGTATAAATTATAATTTATACTTTATAAGTATTCAGTCCTGAGTTATTTGGATAGTGATGTGAAGTAATAGCTTGATGCGCAGTAATAAACTGCTAAGTTCACCTATTATCTTGCTTTACAATGACGGGTTAAATGCGTTATATCTATACCCTAGTCATGGTGAAATGTGATGTGTGTAAGTTTAATTATTAGGTAACTGAAATAAAAATGATAAAAGTAATTATTGAGCGTGTACTCGCTGACGATATGCAAAGAACATACGATAATGAAATTCGCAAAAGCTTAACAGCAATAATGACGGCAAAAGGTTATATTTCTGGCGCATCATACAGTAACGTTGATAACCCCAATATTAGAACGATTATCACCAACTGGGATAATGTTGATTGCTGGAATCGTTGGCATAAGTCAAAGACACGTCGTGAAGTTAATAAGGCGATTATTTTAATGCTAATACAAGACGAAAAAATTAAAGTATTAATGTCTCAGTCATAATTTTATTTGCTAACGTCTGCAAAGTGGCTAGCCTGTGTAAAAATACGTATTAGTTTACGTAGCGTCGCATAAAAATTTGATACTACGAGTTTTTACACAAGCTGTGGCAAAAGTGATCATGTCTCGATAGTGCAGACACAATCTCTCTTGTATAGTACGTTAACTTTTACCACTTTATTGACAAAATTTATTAGTATATATCACACTGAATAGGCACTGATTCTTTTTAAAATCAATGCCGAAAGTGAACAAAGTTGTCGTATCAATTTTTTATCATCCAATGATTAATAAGAATTAATCTAACAACTTTGGTGTTTTACCCGTAAAGTCAATCCATGCGTTAGTACCTAAAAGCTCTGCACCTTCAACACTTGGCTCTTCATATCGCATAACGAAGTTTTTAGGGCCATGTGCGTAAGCTACTACAAGTCCATATTCAGAATCCAAGTAACCGCCATGTGGTACTAAACCTGGGTAACTAATGCGCCATGCTTGTCCGCCAATGCCTACGTGACCTAAGGTTAATTTACCAATAACATTGTCTGGTAGTAAGAAAAACCATGTCCAAGGGCCACCCGAAACAATAGTCATAACCTCATCAATGCCGACACCGCCTTCTGAGCTATTTACATGAAGTTTGCCAAATTTATCTTGTAGGAATGCCATAACCTCTGGTGTCATTGCTTTCATATCATAAACTTTTGGATACGGCGCTACACCTACTTCAGAAGTTGATAAAAATCCACCTCGATGTGCTTCAGGTTTACGGCCTGCTTTTTCTATTTGCTCAAGCAGTTGTCCTCGATGTAATGAGAAAAGAGAAATTAGCTTTTTACTTTCAGCTTCAGTGATCGCTCTAGTCTTTGATGCTTCCAGTATTGGGGTTGCTTCTTTTGGCAAAGGTAAGCTGCTGACGCGTACTCCGGCAGATTTTAATACCGCATTCACCTTGTCTATGCCCGTTGTTGCTTTTCTGCCATCACTATAGGAAAGCGTTAACTGACCTTCAGTTGAAATTGTATTTGCAACACTTTGGGTTGCCGTCACAGTGGATAACACTGTGATAAATGCTAGGTTAAGTAATTTTTTCATGACTCGTTTCTCCTCAGGTAGAATTCAATGTCTTAATTTGTCTGAACTTGATTAACGAAGCTAAGTCTACGATACAAAAAACAGATGAAAAACATCAACTCAGTGAACTTACTGTCTACTCGTAGTAAATAAAGTGGTATGAATCAAGTCAAATGACACTAAATAAGAAACATTAATATTAAATAAGCACCATAGCGTTTTGAATCAAGCATCTGTTGGTCAACAGGAGAAAGACCATTTAGCGGACTTGCTTAAAACAAAATCAGTTCACTGTCAGTAAACTATAAAACCACTGAAGTGATGTTTATTCCTCTTTTGAATACAGATACCTTTATCTGTCATGAAGGGGAATTAGGATATTTATCCCCCTCACTAAGATATCAAGCTCCTCTGTGAGCAGTTCGATTACCAAAATATAAAGAAGGTTTGTTATGAACAATTTAAGGTACCATTTCCTATCATTACTGGTGACTCTCTTAGTTGCTGGCTCATTTCTCTCGTCAGCAAAATTGTCAGGTGTCATTAATCCATTCTCTTTGACGCTATTGAGATTTTCGATTGCAGCCTTGGTATTGCTGCCCTTTGTTTTGTTGAAGAAAAAAAATAGAGTCGCTATTAGTAAAGCATTGCCAAGAAGTTTGGTGATGAGCCTGTTTTTTTCAATTTTTTTTATCTGCATGTTCGAAGCGTTAAAAACAACCACCGCACTAAACACTGGCACCTTATACACCTTAGTACCCTTTATGACTGCAGTATTTAGCATCTTTGTTTTTAAAGAAAAAATGACTAAAAATATGTTTTTCATCTATCTATTAGGTATCGCGGGTACATGTTGGGTGATATTTAGAGGAGATATGAATGCTCTGCTTGCTTTTTCTTTAAGCTATGGCGATGTGTTGTTTATGGTTGGCTGTGTTTCAATGGTTTGTTTCTCACTCTCAATGAAATTACTTTACCGAGGTGATGAAATGGTTGTTGTTGTGTTTTGCACCTTATTAGGAGGTGCATTTTGGATGCTGCTGGCACTCTTTGTTTTCGAACAACCACTTCAATGGCATCTATTGAATGAGCGTTTAACGTATCACATGGCATATTTAGCCTTATTTGCGACGCTTGCTTCCACCTTTATCATTCAAAAAACCACAGTAATATTAGGGCCTGTTAGGGTAATGGCCTATATCTATTTAAGTCCGGTGTTTGTTGCTTTACTAACAATGTTAATTGAGGATAAAGCTCTCCCTATAGCTATCTATCCAGGCATGTTTTTATCCATTGCCGCGACGATAATTCTACAATGTCAAAATAGAGAAGTGGCAAGTTCCCCTAAATTAATAATAGCGTTAAAGAACGGGAAAACTTTATAACTGCAATAGTGCAGCTACAATTTAGTGGTAACTATATACCCAAACTACCTGAAACACGCATCTTCAAGTGGCTTGGGTATAGATTATCTTTTTATTTTTAATGCGTTTTAGGAGTATGTTATGAAAGTAATTGCCTTTGCTGCAACGAATCACTCTAAGTCTATTAATAAACAATTAGTTAAATATGCGGCAAGTTTATTAACTAAAGTACAAGTTGAAATAATAGACTTAAATGATTATGAATTACCCTTATATGGGCAAGACAAAGAAGAAGAAATAGGCCACCCCAAACTAGCCAAAGTGTTTATAGAAAAAATAGCACAAAGTGATGGCATTATTATTTCCTTTGCGGAGCACAATGGCTCCTACACGGTTGCTTATAAGAATATTTTTGATTGGTGCTCGCGAATAGAGCCTAAGGTTTACCAAAACAAGCCTATGGTATTATTAGCGACGTCTCCTGGCTCTATGGGCGCTTCAAGTGTCTTGGCTGCTGCCGTTCAATCTGCCCCATATTTTGATGGTGTGGTTAAAGCCAGCTTGTCGATCCCTAGTTTTTTTGACAATTTTGATAGTAAAAAACAAAAACTAAAACATGAAGAGTTAGATGAAAAGTTAAGAGACGCAATTAGCCACCTAAACCACTTAAAGTAGTAAAACTATCAATGAAATAGCTAATTATCGCTGCTTTATTGAGTAAAATACTTAATAAGAAAATCTATAAAAGTACGTACTTTTTGCGATTGTTCTTTGTGATAAGGATAAATGGCATAAAGTGCATGCGACTCTGCTTGCCATTGTGGGAGTAACTTGACCAATTCTCCTGATTTTATTTCTTTATCAACGAAAATCTCAGGGGTAAGGGTGATGCCAAGCCCCGCAATAACGGCTTGTTTTAGGGCGAGACCATTATTAACGACATAAGAGCTAGGTGCTAAGTCAATTGCCTTCTTTTCGCCTTGCTTGCGAAATTCCCAATGTCTTGGCGAGGACGACAAGCTGTAGTGCAGACAATTATGTTGATTAAGTTCATCTGGAGATAATAACTGCTCGGCTTGTTCAATATATTTAGGAGAGGCACACAGTACACGTTTCATATCGAGCAGCTTTCGTGATTTAAGGCTAGAATTTTGTAACTCTCCTCCTCCACGAATGGCTACATCTAAGCCTTGTTCAACGAGGTCTACATAGTGATCATTCATGATAACTTCAATAGAAATCTCTGGGTGTAATTGCATAAACTCACATATCGCAGGGTTTAATTGCAATATTCCCATCGACATAGGGACACTGACTTTTATCAATCCCCTGAGTTGGTGTACAGATTCAATAATTGATAAATCTGCATGTGATAACTCATCCAATATAGTACGCACATGGTCGTAATAACGTTGCCCGTTCTCAGTGATGTGCATTCTTCTGGTTGTGCGATTGATTAACGGGCTTTTAAGATAATCTTCTAATTCATTGATGTTTTTACTAATGGCCGCCTTGGATAATCCCATATCTTCAGCTGCTGCTTTAAAGCTACCCAATTCAATAACACGCCGAAAAACAGTGATAGCTCTTAATTTGTCCATGTTTGCCTCACAACAATATTATAGTTTACTTATAGTAAACTATAATATCACTGAAGCGATGTTTATCCATCAAGTAAGGGCAGCTATATTTAGGTCAAGTTAACACCATTTGTAAATGTGAATAAATCAATTAGTGGGGTGAATCCGATGGCTGTGTTAGATAAAGGGATATGGTATCCAAATAAAGACGTACATGAATTAGCGAAAGAAGATAGCTTTCATCTTCCTGAAATTGCAGAAGCTGGCAGATATCACTTATACATGTCTTATGCATGTCCGTTTGCACACCGCCCTTATTTAGTGATTAATTTACTTGGATTAGATGATGCGATCACCACGTCATCAGTCGCGGCAAAGCGTTATGAAGATGGTTGGCTATTTGATGATGAAAATCCAGATATGATTAACGGTACTCAAAACTTGGTCGAATTATACCAACAAGCCAACCCAAACTACTCTGGAAGAGTGACTGTACCCGTGCTTTGGGATAAGAAGAAAAATACCATTGCTGGTGATGATTCATCTTCTATGGCGATGGATTTAGCGACAACTTGGTTGCCTCTAGCGAAGAGTCCAATTGAGCTTGTGCCTGATAATCTAAAAGGTGAAATCACATCCCTCAATGATTGGCTGCACCAACATGTGAATAGAAAAGTCTATCATGTGGGATTTGCAACTAATCAGTCTTCATATGATGTAGCCAGTGAAGTGCTATTTGAGGCACTGGAACAATTGAATACGAGGCTAGGAAAATCGCGATACTTACACGGTGAAGAGATCACCTTATCTGATTTGTTTCTGTTACCAACACTAGTACGTTTTGAAGCTATCTACGAAGTGCACTTTAAGGCAAACAAAAAGCAACTAAAATCATTTGAGCACCTATACAGATATATGTTGGATTTAGTCGCTATTCCCAAAATCAGAGAAACCATTGATTTGGAATACATGAAGGACCATTACTATTTTTTGCATAAGCATATCAATCCATATGGCATCGTCCCTTCAGGGCCAGAG
>MAAB01032322.1_pt1 | contig 56467 bp, 51 predicted proteins | sample 1115991 | NCBI WGS metagenome assembly MAAB01 (sample SAMN04961124, study PRJNA320927) | seawater metagenome | isolation source: sample BD02T18 sea water enriched with oil for 18 days | place: USA:Gulf of Mexico | collected 2013-07-27 | reverse complement strand
TCAGCTGAACCTTTTTGATCGAAGAAATTTGTACGATTTGTTCTCGCCACCAATTGATGACGAGCCAGATAAAAACAAACAGTTGTCGATGTTATGAAACTGTGGGACAGCAGTGACTTTTAATATACGATTATTGGGGAACGCTTGTTTTATTAGCTCGTCGGAACCCAGGCCATTTTGACAACAGAAAATAACGGTCTTCTGATTCACAAAACTTGCCAATTCAGTAATAACCGAAGCAATTGCCGTGCACTTTACCGTCAACCACAAGAAGTCCGTCACCAACTCTCCCGCAGCAACAAAGTGAGGCGAATCTATTTCAGCGCGGTTGTCATTGTAATCACTTAAGTGTAACCCGCCTTGTAGCTTTTTTCGCACGCTGGATCGAGCGACCATTGCAGCAGAAACCCCTTGAGACGCAAGCACGCCATAAAGGAAGCCACCAATTAAGCCAGCACCAAAAATCACGTGTTGTTGCAGCGTATGTTGTGTCTTCATCCTTTATTCCTTGTATCTAAAGCCCCACTTTTTATTGGGGCATGTATTTTCCATCCCCTTCAATGCGTTCGCTGGTACTGTTTTTGTGCGCTTAGCTATCGTAGCATCAAACGGATTACTAACTCGGTGTTAGGATTCAAAATCTTCCATTCAGCACAAAGTACACTGGCCGGAACCGAGCAAAGCACTGTGTGTTACTATTAAAGATGAGTATAATGCTCGATATTTAGCGGTTTTGGCGTATTTACACGATATTTGTCATCATTTGAATGGTATTCGAAGATAAACGAGTGGTGGAATTGCCTGTATTTGATTAGAATGCGCGTAATCTATCTTGCAGCCTAGAGTAAACCCCATGCAGACGTTCTCCTTCCATTTACAGTGCCATATTAGTGCTCCCCCAGAACCTATCTTTGCCATGCTTATCGACCATGAGGGTTATCGGTTTTTTCCTGGTTTTCTGACCTCGAAATTGATACGCGAAGGTATCGAACACCGCGATGGTGTGGGGGCGCGTCGTGCGGGATGGTTTAAAGGAACTCATGTTGTCGAGGAAGTGCTGAAATGTGAGCCACCGCATCGCATCGAATACCGTACTATTAAGTGCACGATACCGCTGGACCACGATAGAGGCGTGATTGAGCTAGTGGCAAATGGCTCTGGAACTGATGTCAGCTGGGTGACTAGTTATGGTGTAGCGGTGCCGGTTATTGGTGATCTGCTGGGGCGAATGACACGAGCAAGTGTGAACAAGTCCATTGGTAATATTCTTAAGCACGTGAAGCGAGAAGTTGAGCGGACGCAGGGTTGTTTGGCGTTAGCGGAATCGAACAAGAATTAATTCTTTTGGCTGATCTCTCGAGAAAAACGATAACTTACGAATGGTGAGCCTTGTTAGGCATTCAAAGTAAAGGGATGGATCCCGTTTTTAATGATTTTACAATTGTTGAATAGTTGCCTCATTGCTCTGTCGGTATTATCAGTTGCCTGACGAGAGGTGAACATCATGAAATTTGAAAACATAGATATCAATTCATTAACTGAAAAAGCAACAGAAATGGTGTTGCTGTATGCGCCCAAAGTGTTGTTAGCCATTATTACCTTATTGATAGGGCTTTGGGTTATTGGCTTGGTTGCCAAAGCGTTAGAGTTTGTTCTGGAAAAACGCGATTTTGATTTATCTCTGCGTAAATGGCTTACCAGTATATTAAGGGTGTTGTTAAAAGCGTGTTTGATGATATCGGTTATTTCGATGGTGGGAGTACAAACCACCTCATTTATTGCCATTTTAGGCGCTGCTGGTTTAGCGGTAGGTTTGGCGCTGCAGGGGAGCCTTTCTAACTTTGCCGGGGGTGTGTTAATTCTCATATTTAAGCCCTATAAAGTGGGTGACTATATTCAAGCGCAAGGAGAAGAAGGTGTTGTTGAAGCGATTGACGTATTTTGCACGTTTTTAAAGACGTTAGATAACCAGCGAGTTATTTTGCCAAACGGCCCATTAGCCAGTGAAAAATTAATTAATGTGACAAATGAGCCGATTCGTCGAGTGGATTTGGCGGTAGGTATTAGCTATTCAGATAGCATTGATGTTGCTCAAGATGCGTTACTTGCGATGAGTAAAGCTGATCACCGAGTGTTAGGGGAGCCTGCCCCCTTTATTGGAGTGATGGGGTATGGGGATAGCTCGGTGGATCTAACCATTCGATTGTGGTGTAAAACAGAAAATTATTGGGATGTGTTCTTTGATAATAACAAAGCCATTAAGTCTACATTGGATACAGCCGGTATTAGTATTCCGTTTCCTCAGCGCGATGTGCATGTTTTTAAACAGGAATAACGGATAAAAGGGTTCGTTTGTGAGCTTTTGCGGTACTCTCCCGGGGTACCGTTTTTTTTGCCTATTGTTTGTTGAAAGTGCTCTTTTCACGGCTGATTTTACATGTAAATCAATTTAACCACTTATTTTGCAATATTGTTGCATAAATATATCAGCCCCATATAATGAATTGCATCGGGTACCCAATGGAGAGGTAGCAATCAATGCAATCCACAGCAAAATTTGATCAAGAAGTTGATGTATTAGTCGTAGGTTCTGGGGCGGGAGCGATGACCGCTGCGGTTGCTGCGAAAGCGGAAGGTGCAGATAACGTCTTAATGGTTGAGAAAAGTGACGTCTATGGCGGCACATCTGCGATGTCTGGTGGTGGTATTTGGATACCCAACAGCCATTATGCTCGTGCTGAGGGTGTCAATGATTCTGCTGAAGAGGCGCTGACGTATCTTAAAGCCGTCATTGGTGACGAGGTTTCTGAAGAACGATTAAAAGCGTATGTTGATAAGGCACCGGAGATGTTGGAGTACATGGCCAACAACTCAAGAGTGACATTTGAAACGGTACCGTATTCAGATTATTACCCCGAAAAGCCTGGTGGCAAAGAAGGACATCGAACTCACCAACCAGCACCCATGAATGCTGCGAAATTGGGTAAGGAATTCGATTTATTGCGTGAACAGCCTTCACAAGTAAAAGTGATGGGTAAGTTTACGATGACGATGAAAGAAGGGCGGGCGTTTCTTACCCAAGCCAAAGGTTGGATTTTTACCTTATTTCTGATGGTATTACGTTATTACGCGGATATTCCTGGGCGATTAAAAGGTTCGCGCTCACGTCGTCTTACCATGGGTAATGCTTTATCGGGTCAGTTACGTTGGTCGATGTTGGATCGTAATATTGGTCTTTGGTTAAAATCCCCGATGACGGAATTAATTGAAGAGAATGGTGTAGTGGTGGGAGCCATTGTTGATCATGATGGATCACCTGTTCGTATTAAAGCGAAGCGCGGAGTCATTATTGGTGCTGGTGGTTTTGAACACAACCAAGTTATGCGTGAGCAATATTTACCACAACCCACCAGTTCTGAGTGGAGTGGATCTCAAGAGAATAATACGGGCGATGGAATCTTGGCGTCTGAGAAAGTAGGTGCCGATAAAGCATTGATGGAGCATGCGTGGTGGGCACCTTCGGTTCGAATCCCTGGTTGGGAGCGTCCGTTTATTATTTTTGCAGAGCGATCTTTACCGGGTTTGGTTATTGTGAACAAAGCCGGCAAACGATTCGCTAATGAAGCCGCTCCTTACCTGGAGTCTGGTTTAGCATTTTATACAGCCAATACACCAGAGGCGCCTACGGTTCCCTCACACGTCGTATTTGATGCAACCTTTAGACATAAATTCCCATTCGGCCCTATTGTTCCTGGTTATACAATGCCGGATGGAAAGTTATCAAAGCGTATATGGAAAGTATTAAAGAAAGCCGACACCATTGAAGAACTCGCTGGGCTTATTGATGTTGATGCTTCGGCGTTAGCAGAAACGGTGAGCAAGAATAATGACTATGCCAAAACCGGTGTTGATTTAGACTTTCACCGTGGTGAAAGTTATTACGATCGTTATTATGGTGATGCGAATAATTCGCCTAATCCTTGTATTGCCCCGATTGCCAAACCGCCATTTTATGCCATTCCGATTCACCCCGGTGATATTGGTACCAAAGGTGGTGTATGCACCGATGTGAATGGTAGTGCATTACGTGAAGATGGTAGTGTGATCGCTGGTTTGTATGTTATTGGTAATACAGCAGCATCGGTAATGGGCAGTAAATATCCTGGAGCAGGGTCAACTATCGGTCCTGCGATGACCTTTGGTTATTTAGCAGCAAAACATATGACCAGTGGTGATCGTATTTCTGAAGGGCTACAGCAAGCAGCTTCTAAGCCGACTTCCTCAACGGTTGAACCAGCATAAGCATAACGAAAAGGACAGGTACAATGATGCAAGAATTTGATAGTGGTGCATGTTTAGTTTTTGGTGGTAGTGGTGGCATTGGTGCGGCAATAGCGGCGCGTGTTGCACAAGGTGGCAGCGATGTTGCAATTACGTACTGTTCGAATAAAGATAAAGCAGAAGTAGCTGCTGCAGAAATTGCTGAACTTGGTGTGAAGTGTACGATTCACCAAGTTGATATATCCAACAAAGAACAAATCATTGCAGCTATCGCTGATGCAGCAGAAAACCATGGTCGTTTGCACAGTGTTGTGGTTGCGGCGGGTTCTGATATTAAGCAACCCTACTTGGCGGACGTTACCGACGAGCAATGGGATGAAGTGATTGAAAGTGATTTGAATGGTTTTTTCCGAATTGTGAAAAATATTATTCCTCATTTTCGCGCCAATAATGGCGGGTCACTAGTGCATATATCATCAGCCGGTTTAGGACGAACACCACCAAAGGATGTGTTGTCCGTTGCGCCTAAAGCAGCCAACGAAGCCTTGGTAAAATATTTAGCAAAAGAAGAAGGTATTCATGGTATTCGTGCCAATAGTGTTGCTGTTGGGGTGATTGAAACCGGAATATTTAAACGCCTTGAAGCTGAAGGTGTATTTAATGACGAATGGAAAAATGCCGTGCTAGCAGGTTTGCCAATTAAACATTTTGGGAAACCGGAAGATATTGCTGAAGCGGCGGCATTTTTTGCATCGAATCGATCAAAGTATGTTACTGGTCAGCTACTATTTGTTGATGGTGGCTACAGCGTTTAAAGAGCTAGTAGCGTTTAAGAATTGATAAAATTAGGAACAGGAGAATAATAATGAAACGATTTGAAGGTAAAGTTGCGATTGTAACAGGCGCAGCATCAGGAATGGGTAAAGCCGCAGCGTTACGTTTGGCATCTGAAGGCGCTAAGGTTGTATTGGGCGATATTAATGCAGAGGGAAATCAGGCAACAGCAGCTGAGATTGATGCGGCGGGCGGAATTGCTACAGCAGTGACCTTTAATGCGATGGAAGAAGCTTCTTGTAAAGAACTTGTTGTTACCGCTGTTGAAACCTATGGTCAGCTAGATGTGTTAGCTAACGTTGCAGGTATTGCAGGTTTCTATAAGTTAGAAGAATTAACCAATGACATATTTGATCGTTTTATGTCGATTAATATGACCAGTGTGTTTACTCTGTGTCGTGAAGCGATGCCTCACTTAAAGAAAACTAAAGGTAACATTGTTAACTTTGCATCACTTAATTCAAAAACGATGACGGCCTATCAGACGGCTTACTGCGCATCAAAAGCTGCAGTATTAGCGATCACAAAATGTATCGCGCAAGAATTTGAAGCCGATGGTGTTCGTGCAAATGCAATTTGCCCGGGTGGTATTGAAACACCTCTGGTTCAAAGCATACGTTTCCCAGAAGATATTAATCGTCGCTTGTTAGCAAACCTTCAGCCATTAGGCCGTAAAGGTACAGCTGAAGAAGTGGCTGCTTTGGTTGCTTTCTTAGCATCTGATGAAGCAAGTTATATCAGTGGTGAAGACATCTTTATTGATGGCGGATCACGTTCAGCTATCTAATCATATCGAACGACATTTTTCGATATGGGTTGAATAAAAAAAGGTTTTTACTATTTTAGTAAAAACCTTTTTTTATGGATGCGGAACGAGTATTAGATATCAGAGATAGCGGCGAAAATATTGGGCCGCTTACTTTTCCAGGGTTGAGCTATTTCTAGCTGTCGCGCAATATCGAGTAATGCCGCGTCTGATCCCATAGCGCCAAAAAACTGCATACCCAAAGGCAGGTCGTTTTTCCACGATGCGACGGGGACAGAAATTGCGGGTATTCCCGTTAGGTTAGCAATGGGAGTCTGAGGAATATACTTTCTCATCAATTCAAACCAAGATTCTAAGTTGAGATTGCTACTTGATGTTAGATCGCTGCCAATGGGTGGCGTAATGTGGTTTACCGTTGGTGTGAGTAATAAGTCGTAATTTTGAAAGAAGGTTCCTAATTTCCGAGCAATATGGTTGATATAACTCCATGCCTGGGCATGTTGTTTTATGGATATATTTGACCCTGCTTCATAGACTTGTAAAGTGATGGGTTCTAGGTTATCGATGCTTGGATCGCGACCCAAAAGATCAGCCCAAAAGTCTATTTGTAGATACATGAAACAGTAAATGATGGTCTGGAAATGCTGCCAATATTTTCCGTTTACCAAAGCCGTTGGCGTTACCTCTTCTACGTTATGCCCTAATTCAACAAGAAGGGTGGCAATACGTTCAACTTCACTTCTGGCATGAGGGGCCATTGGGCTAGCGCCCCAAGCATCACAGCTATAAGCAATGCGGTATTTTCTTGGTGCGCTGTTTAATTGTTTGAGAAAGGAGGTGTTGCGATGCATGCCTTTAAAGGTTGCTTCTCCCTTATTATTTGCACTGACAATATCTAAGAATGCGGCGGTATCTCTGACCGTTCGAGAATTGCATAATTCAGATGTCAGCGGGGATGTTAATTCGTTAGCATTTGGTGCTTGGCTCACTAAACCTCGAGACGTTTTAAGTCCCACGTTGCCACACATGCTGGCTGGAATTCGAGATGAGCCACCACCATCATTTGTATGAGCGATTGGAACGGCACCTGCTGCAACAAGCGCCGCGGAACCTCCGCTTGATCCACCTGCGCTACGATCAACATCCCATGGGTTTCTTGTGCTCCCATTGACGGCAGTTTCGGTAGATATTGAGGATCCAAATTCTGAGCTAGTAGATCTACCCAATAACTGAAGGCCTGACGTTAACATACGTTTTGAGAATTCATCCGTGATGGGTGACTTTATTCCTGTCGTTAAACGTGACCCGCTTTCATAACCATATCCTGCGATAACGGTACCAAGGTCTTTTTTGAAACAAGGGACACCTGAAAAAACAGAGCTTAATGGGATGTTATTGTCGATGATGGGCGTTTCGAATATTTCAACAGCGGCATTTAATTTCTTATTTACAATATTGGTTGCAGTGTTGGCAAGTTTAGCCAGTTCACTCGGGGATATTATTTTATTTCTAACCAAGTTTCCTAATGCAACGGCATCGAGTGTTACGTATTCATCTAGTTCCATGATTTTTCATCCAGCAGATATTGTTAGTGATTTTTATTGAAGAGCTGGATTCTAATCTCAACTAAAAAAAGCGCCAGTCTGTGAGGCTGTTTGAATTAGTGTTATAATTTCTTGGTCGGAGTAGAGTCTTCGTAAAAACACCCTTACTTTCAGATTTTTGTTGTGGATCGGTGAGATTGTCTTTAGAGTAGATGTACGACTTTTTAGATGCCCTTTATTTTTGATGCCTGGATTAGTTTTTCTGTTTTTATATATTGTTAGCTTTTAATTTTACCCATATCTATTACTAAAAAATCTATGACATAAGAATGATTCTTTTATATTTTTTGAATATTTTTGATTTTATTTTGGTATTAAGATCGTTTTATGATCATTGTTGATACACCTTTTTCTTTGTCTCTGTGATTGTTTGCAATTAGTGTTTTATCTATCTATACCTTTTAAGGTGGGTGGATTTAAGGCAGGTAGTCTTTAAGATAAATGGATGAATTGATCTCGTTGGATCATGGAGGGAAGGATGGCTGGTGATAAAGTCGATTGTGATGATGTATACAAGGATTATGTAGATAATATTCAGGCGCTTAGTAATATTTTAGAAGGCCGCCCAGAACGTCAACATATTACTCATAAGCACGTTGAGGTTCGGCGGTGCTTGGCGCGTAACGGTCATTACCTCAAAGAACTTAGTAAAGACCCTGATGAAAGTGTGCGTAAAATAGTGAAGAGTGCACTAAGTCGTTCAGTGTAAAGAGGCCGTTCAGTATAAAGGGCATTTTTTGTAGCATTGTGTCTGCATGCCCGGTCAGGCTTATTGTTACGCAGATGACCTGACAATCTATTAGCGATGTCCCTTCCTGCAACCCCCTAACATATCAAGCAAATTGACTTAGTTCACTGTATTTACCATTTTGATGGTGCAGAATCCAAAGGTTATTTCTATTAGGTCAACAGAAATACGCGCTGAAATTGCCCAATGATACTAATTTGGTCTGTCCATTTATTAAACAGGGAATGAAATGTTCAAACTCATCACGCATCACACCTATAAGTTACAAGGGGAGGCTGTTGATATCTCAAGGAGTGGGAATCACGGTTTTCGAACACAAACGTCGTACGAACCTCACGGCATATCTGGAACTAGTGGATTGTTAAGATTTGATCAAGCGAACAGCCAAGTGCGTGTACCAAACACTGCGATTTGGAAAAACTTAAAGGCCGTTCGCATTGAACTCCTGGCATTTGTAACAGAACCTACAGCGGGCCCGCGTCGACTCAATTTAGTAGAAGGTGAATTATCGTTCGCTTTTTTTATCAATGCAGATAGAACTTTATGGGGGACTTTTCTTGGAGCCCCTACACCTGGCGCGTCACCAACGTGGCATGGCGCAAACTCTGCAAATGACACAACCGATGGAATCCCACGCCTGGTACCATTCAATCAATGGGTGAAATTGACCTATGAACATGACGGTATTTCTACCTTGCGGTTATATATAAATGATCAACTGGTCGCCGCCAACTATCAATTGGTGTCCCCTATCGATTCTGTCAAAAATAACGGCGTATTTATTGGACACTGGGTTGGTGACGATCGATATACTTTCGTGGGGAAAATAGATGATGTAAAAATCTGGAAATACGATCCAGAGTCCCTTTACAAACAGTTTTTTTGCCGACCAATGTCCACGGAGCAAATGCTCTGTTGGAAACATATTTTTGACACTATGAAGGAGTTGCTGAAAGACAAAAAGGAAAGGGAGGAATTTATACAGCTGATGAAATGTATCAGGCAGGCACAACTAGAACTGATGCGGGAAATTCGCTCTCATGGAGAAGAAGGCATAAAGCTCGGTAACGAATATAGGAAGCGCTACCAGTCGCTTTGGTGCAAAGGCATTATTGACGGACCTGAAATGGCATCACTCTACAATGACTGGGGAACAGCGGTTGTTGAGCTGGTGGGCACCGACAGTTTCAACAACTACAAAAAACACGTCCAGCATTGCTGGGAGGAACATGAATCCGTCGCGAGAGTGTTCAAAAAAGTCACTGGCAAGTTGATTGAATGTGACCCTACATTTGCCGGGTATATTAACCTATTAAAAGAATTTGAGCCTAAAACTATACCCAGGAAACATAGTTACTCCCATTTTCCAATAAGAACCAAGGGAAGGTTATCTCGTCTCAAAAAAATGATAGATAAAGGAATTTAAGGGGATATATCATGGCGTTAACGAAAGAACAAAAACTAAGTCTTATCAAAGCATACGAGCCGATACTTTACTTTCATCCAGACGAAGCGTGGCAACCGATTCATCCACAAAAATATATTGAGACTTCCGCGCTTTGGGTAGCTCAGCCCGGGGGGGACGAAAGCCGCCATTTAAAACAAAATTGGGGCAATGGATCTGCAGACCAAGCCTTCCCAAGAAAACCCATCATTCCCAAAAACGGCATTTCCATTGACAGCAGAGAAGATGTAGAAGGAGCTTCCGATCCCGATAATGACGGTGTTAATGAACATTATCTGGGACATCAAAATGATGACGGCTTTATCCCGTATTTACTCAGTGATGAAGACCGTATGCTGTTTTTGGATAACGCCGCATGGCGTGACAATGACGAGGTCACCAACAACTCCGACAACAAGGAAGTTTCACAGGAGAACGCAGAAAAAAAATGGATTGAAGATGGTCTAATGGAAAATGCCGGCGGTTGGTATCACGCAGAAGTACACCAGTTTGACACCCTGCAAGAAATCCTACTTGCCATTCAAGAGGAAGGGTTAGATCTTATTCATATTCTAGAGAAGGTACTCACTGAATCCTATATTATCTGGTATTACTTTTTGCTTCCTATGCACAAAGAAAACATGCGAGGTTGCGAAGAAATCATTGGTGCCGGAAGTCATGGTAATTACGAAGGGGACTGGCAAGCAATCGGGGTTATTGTCCCGAAAGTCCCAGATATTGATGATATCAGTACCTTCCCTGATCCTGACTTTGTTGCCTATGGCAGTAGGGCTAGGGGTTTTGTTGAAGACTTTATTCCATTTTTTCGACAATATACCGATCTGCGGGACTGGTCTGCTTATGAAGTTCGACGAATTGGGTTACACCCGAAGGTATTTGTTTCCAAGGATTCTCATAATTTTTACGCTAATACCGGCCCTCATGATGTTCCGGAATTAGGCATTAGTGCGACGGCATGTGGTATTGCCGATGACGTTGATGAAATTATTTCAGATCTAGGCGAATCAATTGATGACGCCGTTGCAACCGCCGTCACCGTTGCAAAAATAGCAGGTGGATGTGGTGTCGGAGCTATTTTTGGTGGGCCAGTGGGTTGTCTGGTCGGCGCAGCCGCCGGTGCTGTTGCCGCACTTCTTGAATCGGATTCATTTGGCACTGGGCAAATTGGAGATCCTCCCGCAGGAGTCCCTGTCGATGTACAGGGAGATTTCTCCGCCAATGAAGAAGACTATGGGTTGATTTTAATTCCTCAAGAGCTAGAAGGTAACTTTGCCGATGAGGAATTTGCAGCGGTAGTTAAACCCTGGTCAGGGAGCATCGAAGAGAGAATGGTGGATCGTGAAACTCAGCCTTGGTGGCCACCTGAAGAAAAGTTTTTGGGTTATCGCGGGCGCTGGGGGATTATGGCTCAAGACGATTCGTTCGATCGGCGTAGTGGCATGGAATTCCCGGACTTCAAAACAGCCCTTCTATTGGAGATGGCGATTAATTTGTCAGAGCAGTGAGTTAATGTAGAAGGCTAGCGATTTATTCTCGCGAGCCTTCTACATACATACATGCAGCTAGCGTCCCATTGCGACACAGTCGTATTGTATTTGCATGTCCGGTCAGGCTTATTGTTATACTACTGGCCTGACAATTCATTCGAGATACTTTGATATGCCCTACAAACTTAATGAGAAACAATTCACCTCCATTAGCAATCTATCAGAAGCAGAGCGTTATGATTATTTTATGCGCAACGTGGCGAAATGGGAGGAGATTTGGAGCCTACATAGTCCTGAGGGCTGGGTAGAGTTGTCTGTTGATGATGGTCAGGCTTGTTTGCCTATTTGGCCACATCCAGACTTTGCGGCTGCGTGGGCGGTGTCTGAATGGACTGATTGTAAGCCAAAGGCGATAAAGCTGGCTGTGTGGTTAGAGCGATGGACTGCTGGGCTGGAAGGCGATGATACGGTATTGGCGATATTCCCAGTCAATGAAGGGGAAGGGATGATACTTACCCCCGCAGAGCTGGAGGCTGCATTGCTAGCGGAGTGCGAAGAGTAAGAGAGCTATAAGCTGGAAGGGTAAAATAAAGCTACTACACAAAAACTGTCTCTTAACGGTCATTTTTGTTAGTCTTGCCATCCTTATTGATGTTCCTTTGTATACAGCTGTATTGGCTGTAATAAGACTGCAGGATTTATGAAATTCCCCAAACAGGTTACCAAAGTAATTGAACACTATTTACCCGTTAATGTGAGCAACAGGCATGGTTCGTCTGCTCCGACCCCTGAGCCGGGCAAAGAGTATACAATTGATGAGCTGTCCAGGGAGGCCGGTGTTACTGCTAGGAATATTCGGGCCTATCAAGATAAGGGGATTTTATCGCCTCCACTCATTCGTGGTCGCACAGGTATCTACAGCAATGATCATTTATCTAGATTGCGAATGATTATTAGCTTATTGGACCGAGGCTATACGGCCGCTAGCATCAGGGAGCTGTTGCATGGAATTGAGGAAGGGGTGGGTATTCAAGAGCTAATTGGCGTTGAAAATGCTGTCGTTAGCCCTTGGAGTAATGAAGAGCCTGTCGTGGTGAACATGGCAGAGCTTGGATTGATGTTTGGTAACTCATTGACACCTGAAGCGGTAATGAAAGCTGTTCAGTTAGGTTTGTTTAAGCTTGAAGGAACAGATATCCGCATTACAAGCATGAGCACAATGAAGGCGGGAGCTGAGCTGACCAAGCTTGGTATTCCGTTATTAGATATGCTTGATATTGTTAGCATGATGCGTGGTAATGTAGAACGTGTTGCTAATGAAATGGTAAAACTGGTTGCAGATAATGTATTGGAGCCATTTGATGAAGGGGAATTGCCACCCAAAGATGAGCTGCCTAGGATTGCTGAACTTATTTGGCGGTTGCGTCCTTTAGCAGAAATTGCGGTAAAAGCAGAACTGGCAAGAGCGATGGAAAAAGCGGCGACTCAATTTTTAGCTGATAAGCTGGAGATGATCATGCAGAACATTTCAACCGAGCCGCCGAGCGGCACAAAAAAACCTGATAATGAGTGATAGTTGGTTTTTGAATATATCTGATTATTTGGATAGCACGTGTGGGGTTTATCGGCCTATCCATTTAAAGGATGATGTGACGAGTTTTTGATAGGTAACGGGCATGCTGCGTTGCATCAAATCTAGTACAACGGCATCGGGCCCAATTAACACCCTTCGCTTATTTTTTAATACACCTTTTAGAATGGTGTTGGCCGCCTGTTCAGGTGTTGTCATAAATAGAGATTCGAATTTATTTCTCATATTTTCAGACGTTGCACTTCCAGTTAGGGCTTCCATGCTGGTACTCATACGAGCATTACGAGCAATATTGGTTTTGATGCCGCCTGGGTGAATGCTTGTTACTGATACTTTTTCATTTTCAATGTCCAATTCTTGGCGCAGAGATTCGGTGAATCCTCGCACAGCGAATTTTGACAGATTGTATCCACTTTGTGTGGGTTGTGAAAAGAGCCCAAAGACACTGGATACATTGATAATATGACCTTCTTCATTTGCTTGTTTTATGTAAGGTAAAAAAGCTTTTGTACCGTATAAAACGCCCCACATATTAATATCAATAATCCATTTATAGTCAGCATATTCTGTGTCCTGAACGGTGCCACCAAGAGCGACCCCTGCATTATTAAAAACGAGATTAACCTTACCGTGATCATTGACGACGTTGTCTGCCCATTGGTGCATCGCTTCTCGATCGGCAACATTGACTAAAGCACTGGATATCTTAATGTTTGCATCCAGAGATTTTATCTCGTTTACAGTGTTCGCGAGACCGTCAACGTCAACGTCACTTAATGCTACATTGCAGTTTCGTTTTGCAAGTTCAATAGCAAGGGATTTTCCTATTCCTGATGCGGCACCTGTAATTGCTGCGACTTTACCGTCAAAGGTTTTCACTTAATATTCTCCTGATCGATTTAATGGTAGCGTTTTATGAAACGCGTAATCTTATTTATATCTCGGTTTGCCTCTGGCACAAACGGAACCATAATGGGCCATACATGGAATACCCCTGAGCGTGCCAACCATTCTATTTCGACCCCGGCCTCTTCGGCTCGGTTTTTAACTTTAAGCGCATCACCATAAAGAACTTCGTCTTTACTAACGGTTATCATGATTGGTGGTAGTCCTTCAAAATTTCCTTTTGCAGGGGATGCGTAGGGATGGTCTCTGTCTGACTCGTTAGGAACATAGGTCTTGATAACATTGCGAACAAAATCAGCGGTAAGCATTGCGTCGGTTTTACAATGTTTTTCAATCATTTGTTGGTCTGGAAAACAACATGAAGCTGGCGACATTGTTATCGCGCATCGCGGCATGGGCAATTTGCAATCTCGTATTTTCAGTAAAGTAGATAAAGTTAACCCTCCACCGGCAGAGTCACCTGCGATAACAATGTTTGATGCGTCTTTACCTTGTGAAAGCAAATATTGGTATGCTTGTAGACAGCGGTCAGATGCAGCAGGAAACGTGTGTTCTGGAGCAAAAGGGTAGGTGGCTAAATATACTTCTGCATTTAATTTTTTTGCCAATCTTGATGCAAAATTGTGATAGGTTTTTGTTCGCCCGCCTACAAAAGCGCCTCCGTGAAAATATAATACCGTTATCTCTGGATTTCTTACGGTTACGCGTTCCCCTCGGAATTCTGGGGTGTTGATTCTGTGTACTCGAATATCTTTAGGGAGAAGCGTAATGTTAGGAACATTATTGAAAACAAACCTAAGGTGTTTGACGGTCTGTTGTTGATCTAGTCCCTGTCTTTTTATGGAGTTTCTAGACACCATTTGAAAAACGTTAGATTGTAGACTCATGATAAGATATCTCATTAAAAATGAGACGTAACAATATTGTTACGTCGAGTATAGATTGAAATGAAATGAATAAAGAAAATCTAGATCTATCAAAGTGTGGTTGCTTCACAAGTAGCTGGTTGCCATTGATGGTTGTGTTATGCAGCCGATTTTTCGTAATTTAAGTCTGCTTTCTTTGCAAATTCATCGATATTGTTGAATAGATAGCGGTTGTCATTTTGCCAAGGGTGAAAGCCTGGGCGAAAATATTTAACTAACTCCAACATGATTTTTCTTAACGCCCCTGGTTTCGTCCACAGGTATTGAAAACACTTGTACCAACCTTTGACGCCGCTTTTCTTGTTTGATTTGCGAACAAGGTTGATATGGAAAGGAATTACCAAGCTCCAAAAAACCAAATGAGCGATAACATGAGTGACGACTCGAACGGTATAGGTGTATGGATTGTTTGGCATAACGCTATTCCAAACATCAAAGGCGACACCTTTGTGTTCTATTTCTTCCATTGCGTGCCAGAGCCAGACGCTCTTAAAGTTCTCCTCAGCGCCTTCCATTAATGCTGGGTCTTTAAGCAAGACCTCGCCTAAGCTTGCCGTAAGATGTTCCAAAGCCATGGTAACCGCTAACTGAACATGTTTAGGAATGAATTTCTGAACGTTTTTTAGTAGCTTTTCCACTCGATTCATATACATATCAACAGGGAAGCCGGCGTCGATAAGTGCTTGGTTATAGACGAGGTGCTCGCGTGTGTGCATTGCTTCTTGACCGATGAATTGATGTATCTCTTTTTTAAGCTGTTCGTCTTCAATATCATCACGGTAGTTACGAATACTATCGATAAAAAAGCGTTCGCCCGCAGGAAAGAATATCGAAAGGGCGTTCATAAACTGCGTAAAGGGTACTCCTGCTGGATTCCAGTTATCGGCGTCTTCTTTGGATAGCCGAAATTTTAGATTCCTACGGACGGGTTCCACCATGTTTTTAAATGTAACTTTACTCATATTAAACTCCTTCACCAATAGCTCTAAAAGGGCGTCGCGCTATGCGTCTTTAATGTATGTGACATTATTAAATGTCTCATAGCGAACGGTTTGTATCAAGTGTTTGTTGATAAAATTACCAATGAATAAATTATCTACGCAAAATCAATGGGTTATGTGGCGGCTGACTGTCGGTGTGAATATACTGTTCATGATAAAAATGCGAGCCTATCTCAGCGGATCTATAAATTCTGCTAGTTGCAAGAAATTGGAGGTCCGCTGGGCAGCTGAAAATGTTAACTCGAAAGGCTTGCGCGTATATTGCTGAACAACCCTTTTTGTTTTCTCTTCTTACTTTCGGAAAATAGAAGTATGCCATCGTCTATCTGGCTGTATTTAAGGATAGGGATATCGTGAAAATAATCTTGAACAACTTTCCAGGGTGTTGAGTTCCCTTGGCGCGGGAGTTTGTCGGCAGCCCGAACGACGTAACCAGACTGCAAGTCCAAAAATGGACCAGTAGATATATCTGTTGCTTTAGCTTCTGGCACGCAGTATGAAATGCCTTCTTTTTCCATGTGATTTAAGAGCCTACAGGTAAATTCATTAACCATGTCGGCTTTTAATGTCCAGGATGAATTGGTGTAGCCGAATATCATCGATAAATTGGGTAATCGGCTTAGCATTGCGCCTTTGTAGATCAAAGACTCAGAGATTTTTATGTCTTTGCCATCAACCGTAGGGGTGATTCCACCCAGCATTTGTAAATCTAAGCCTGTGGCTGTCACGATGATGTCGGCATCTAGGGCTTCACCAGAGGTTAATAAGATACCTGTTTCTGTAAACGTTTTAATGGTGTCAGTAACTACAGAGGCTTTCCCTTCTTTGAGTACCTTAAATAAGTCTCCGTTTGGCACTGCGCATAGGCGCTCCTCCCAAGGATTATATGTGGGGGTAAAGTGCTTCATGTCGAAGTCTGGCCCTAATTGTCTTTTAGTAACAGCCAACAGTAGGCTGCGCATCGTTTTGGGCCGGTGCTTCGATAATTTATACACAGCGCGCTGTATGCCAACATTTCTGGTGCGAGCCATTTTATATACAAGTTTCTCAGGTAAAAACTTGCGTAGCTGGATGGAAATAATGTCTTTTTCTGGAACCGTAGCGACATAAGTGGGTGAGCGTTGCAGCATGGTTATGTGAGAGGTGGCATCTGCCATTGCTGGGATTAGTGTTACTGCGGTGGCTCCGCTGCCGATAATGACGACTTTTTTATTTGAGTAGTCAATATCGCTGCTCCACTTTTGAGGGTGGACGATCTGCCCCTTATAGTTATCTACACCAGGGAAATTAGGGGTAAAGCCTGCATCGTAATTGTAATATCCGGTACACCCAATTAAGTAATTACAGGTGAAGATCTCTTGTGTACCGTCTTTTTCTTGCTCTGTTGTTACAGTCCATAAAGCTTTTGGGGTAGACCAGCTAACGGATACCACTTTTCTTCCATAATGAACGTGATCATCAAGCTTGTAATCTGCTGCTGTTTCTTTGATGTAGTTAAGTATTGATCCCCCGCTTGCGATGCTTTTTTCTTCTTTCCAGGGCTTAAATGAGTAACCCAGGGTAAACATATCTGAGTCAGATCGTATTCCTGGGTAACGAAATAAATCCCAAGTCCCCCCCATAGAAGAGCGCCTCTCTATCAGGGCGAACGATTTTTTAGGGCATTCTCTGCGTAATTGCGCAGCGGCTCCGATGCCAGAAAGCCCGGCTCCAATGATTAATACGTCTAAATGTTGGTTATTCATAAGTCAAAATCCACGCTGGTTGTCTTATCTCCCAGGGTAGTGAGAGCGGTTGGGTGAGTAAATATAAGACAACTTTACCAGAATTATGTTGCATGAATCAATGTTACATTATTAAATGTCACATAGCGGCGAGGCGATAGAGCATCTGTTTGCGCAATACCGATATACAAAAGCGTTGGTTGGGTGCCATTTTTCGTTGCAAATTGAACACACTGTTTAACAGACGTTAGGAGTAGAGGTAATCATGAGAAAATCTATCATGCCCACCCGTAGAAGTATCCAGTTTAAGCTGCCAGCTAAACGAATAACAAATTGGCATAGGGACGGAGTCAATGTATCTCAATATATGAATACAATGAGCATTTTCCTTCCCGTAGGAGAGCGTTTTTTTATCGATTCTGTACGCCATTTTCGTGATCAAATAAAGGATCCTGAATTACAGAAAGCGGTCACTGCATTTATTGGTCAAGAAGCGATGCATGGAAGAGAGCACGAGGAATTAAATGATTTATTAGAAAATACCAACACACCGGTGAAAAAGCAGGAAGAAATTGTTGCGAGATTGTTAAATTTTGGACAAAAAATATTACCCCCAGAGCATCAGTTGGGAGTAACGATAGGTCTTGAGCATCTCACTGGGTTACTGGCAAATGCCTTATTAAAAACCCCAGAAAGTGTAGAGGGGTCTGATCCTAATTATGTCGCTATGTGGAACTGGCATGCACTTGAGGAAACTGAGCACAAAGCGGTTGCTTATGATGTGTATCTCGAGGTAATGGACCGTTCTCTTAAAAGTTATGTGATTCGCTCTTTTTGGTTGGCAGCGGCGACAGGTGTGTATTTTTCACTTCAATACCCATTTTACATCGAGAATGTTCGACGAGAAAAAGCGTTGTTTGATATTGGACAGTGGCGAAGCGGACTTAGTTTTTTATGGGGAAAGAAGGGATTGAAAAGCCAGTGTGTAGGGGATTGGCTTGATTGGTTTCGCCCCGGTTTCCACCCCTGGGATCATGATAACGAACACCTTCTAGCGAAATTTGATGAATTGTTGGGGGCTTTTACAAATATGCCGCTCAAGTCTGCGGCATAAACTTCTTCGCTGTCTGGATAGAGGTCGCATCATGCGGCCTTTTTATAATAAATGTATTGAGGCGATGAAAGGGCTGCGCGTTAGAGTGTCAGAGTTTGCAGAAGATCTTCTTGAAGAGCAGTTAAAGCCGGATCCAGAAACACTGGCGAAGTATGATGTCATTTTGAAGTAAGGAGTTCAGCCGTTGGTTGGGTCGATTTACTGATGACCAGTGGGTAATATCAACAATATGGCGGTTTTGCTTCTTATGCCGTAGCACCAGAAAATGCTATTCGCAAAATGCCTGAAGGTATTTCATTTGATCAGGCCTGTAATTTGTTGGGCAGTTACAAAACTGCGTATCACTGCCTCGTGGCATGCGGTGAACTAAAAGCAGATCTGATTAAAAGCTACAGGTCGTAAAAGAGCAGGGTGCAGACCATGTGATTAACTGTAAACGAAGTGATGGACGTGGTGTTGATATGGTTTACGATGGGGTTGGAGGAGATATTATTGGTGGGTGTGTCGTTAACCCTGCAGAAATCAGCTAAATATTTCTTATTTTTTTAAATCAATGACTTATAACCTGTATCAGGTTGTATGTTTTAACATGACTAAGCTAAGGCTTGCATTGGTGTTGATGATCGTTTTAGAATGATCGCTCTAAAACAATGTAGTATTTGATATGGCTCGACCTAAGTCCTTTAATAAAGAGCATGTACTCGGGCTCGCGATGATGGTTTTTTGGAAGCAAGGTTTTGATGCCACTTCAATGAAAGACCTAGAAGTGGCAACTCGATTGACACCGGGCAGCATTTACCATGAATTTGGTAGCAAGCTTGGTATGTTTGAGCATGTATTAAATCACTATATCGATACGGTGGTAGCATTTAGAGTCGCTCATTATTTTTCGCAGACAGAAAATCCGATGCAGTCTGTGCGTGAGTTTTTGGTTTCGTCTTTTAAAGGTGTGCCGAAAGAGGTTCGAGGAGATGCATGTTTGTTAGTGAATACGGCTACGGAATTAGGGAAAACTAAACCCAGTGTTAGTGCTGTAGTAAGTCGCGGGTTTAAAACAATAGAAAAAGGTTTGTACAAACAATTACAGTTAGCACAGGTTAGTGGCAATGTTCGAGAAGACCTAGATTGCCAGGCTGCAGCAAGGCAGTTAACACTTCTGATGTCAGGTTTGCTGGTTGCGAGCAAAAATCAGAGTAGTGTAGATTCATTGGAATCAACGGTAGATTTCACGTTGTTGGCGTATCAGTAACTTTTGTTGTCAATTTTTTTGCTCGATAGTTGAGCGATCATTCTAAAACTAGTGAGAATAGAATCATGGTCGAATTTGTAAGAACATCCGATGAACGGTTTAAGAAGTTGCCGAACTATACGTTTGAGCCAAATTATGTCGATATTGATGGTTTAAGAATGCATTATGTCGATGAAGGTCCCACATCTGCAGATCCAATATTGATGTTACATGGAGAGCCAACGTGGTCGTATCTATACCGTTATATGATTCCGGTTTGTGCGGCTGCAGGGCATCGAGTTATTGCTCCAGATCTTATTGGTTTTGGAAAATCAGATAAACCAACAAAAATGGAAGACTATACCTATCAAACCCATATGGATTGGATGCTGGCATTTATTGAAAAAATGGATCTAAATAATATTACCCTGGTATGCCAGGATTGGGGCTCGTTGATTGGCTTGCGTCTTGCTGCAGAAAACTCTTCTCGATTTAAAGCGATTGTTGTTGGTAATGGTATGTTGCCAACAGGAGATCAGGAAGCACCTGCGGCATTCAAAATCTGGAAAAATTTTGCATTGCATAGTCCCTGGTTTCCTATCGCAAGAATCATTGAGTTTGGATCATTTAAGTCGCTAAGCAAAGATGAGCGACGGGCTTATGATGCGCCATTTCCAACCTCAAAGCATAAGATGGGTTCAAGAGCATTTCCACGTTTGGTACCTACTGATACTAATAATCCTGCAACGGAAGCCAATAGGGCGGCATGGAAAGCGTTGGAGAAATGGGAAAAACCTTTTTTGACTACGTTCAGTAATGGCGACCCTATTACTAAAGGTGGTGATAAATATATGAGAGATCGTATTCCTGGTTCGAAAGGATTAAATCACATTACGTTAAAAGGCGGGCATTTCTTGCAGGAAGATTCAGGCGCAGAATTTGCGAAGGCGATTAATGAATTATTGGCGGATGTGTGATTTTTGTGCTGAGTAAAGTTGGTTTAATTTTCTAAGGTGATAATGAGGGGAAGCTATCTGGAGTAGCTTCCCCTTTTTGTTTTCGGCAGTTTTACATGAATTGTTTTCGTAACCAACTTACCATTATCGAATTTAGTTCTTCTGGCTTTTCTTGTTGGGACCAGTGACCACATTCTGGGATTACTACTTTTTCCCAATCCGTGCAATAGTCATCAAGAATGTCGTAGAACACATGAGAGGCGATAAAATCTAACTCGCCTCCAATAGCAAGTACCGGCTGTTTGATTTTAGGCAAACCATCAGGGAAGGTTTTTTGTTGTTGCTCAAAGTCATAAGGCAAACACCGATACCAATTTAGTGCTCCTACAAAACCATGGCGAGCATATGAGTCTGCGTAGTACTGAAGTTCTTTTTCACTTGGGATAACTTCTCCAGGCCAAGTGCTTTCATTGTCATGTATCCAGTGAACATGAGACATGCTTTCTGGATCATGTTTTTTATTGCGAGAAAGGTTAGTACCGTTGCCAGTATCCTTTCGCATATAGAAGCGAAATGTACGGGCGGGATCACTGTTGAATTTATCCTCGCACTCTTTTGTCTGGAAATAGGCAAAGTAATTCTTTGGTCCGTACATGATCTCATACAGTTCAACAGGGTTGATGGGCATATCTGCGAATGGAGAGTTCATTGATATTAAACCAGCAACACATTCAGGATAATAAAGTCCCATACCCCACACAATGGCCCCGCCAAAATCGTGTCCGACAAAAATCGCTTTCTCGTAACCAAAGTGAGCTAGTACGCCTCGTAAGTCATTAAGTCGAATGTCGAGTTTGTAATCTTCTTTATTAGGTGGTGCATCGGAGTGACCAACACCACGCATATCAGGAGCTATTACATGAAACCCTGCTTCAACTAATGCATCAAATTGGTGGCGCCAGGAGTAGGCAAGTTCTGGCATACCGTGGCACAAGATAAGGGGGTACGGGTGCGCGTCACCGGAGGGCTTTCCTTCGTAGACTGCCAATTGAATACCATTTGTATCGATCATGGTGGGCTTATTGAAATCTGGCATCATCACTCCTAAATGCATTTGTTTTGTCGAAAGTTTTCAGGGCGTTTTCCGCGGTGTTGATTGGATCAATAAGTTATATTTGCAATGCTGTTGCAAAATATAACTTGCGTAACCATAGCAATTCCAGTATACATTGTATACTTGGTTTTTTATCAAATTTAATAAAACAGTTCTGGAGAAGGCAGTATGTCTTTCAATTTTGACGGTAAAGTGGCAATCGTAACGGGTGCAGGTGGTGGTCTTGGGTTCGCCTATGCAAAATATTTGGCTGAACATGGCTGTAATGTCATCGTTAACGATTTAGGCGGCGGTACTTTCGGGGTTGACGGTAAACCAACATCAAAAGTAGCTAATGATGCTGCTGCAAAAATTAATGCGCTTGGCAAAGGTAAAGCGATAGCCGATGCCCATAGTGTTTCTGACTATGCGACAGCAGAGAAGATGGTTGCAACGGCGATTAAAAATTGGGGCCGCATTGATATCATCATCAATAATGCCGGTATCGCGAGCACATCGGTATTTCCAAATGTGGATAAAGATGAAGTAGAGATGCATCTTGGCGTGCATGTGATGGGTGCCATTAATACGATGCGTGCTGCATGGCCTCATATGGTGAAGCAAAAGTACGGTCGTATTATTAATACTGCGTCTGATTCAGTATTAGGTTTTAGTCCTCAGGTTACTTACCCTTCAATGAAATCTGCATTGATTGGATTAACACGTAATGTTGGTTTATTGGGTAAGGAACATAATATTAACGTTAATGTTTTGTTGCCTGCAGCGTTTACACGCTTATCTGCATTGTTACCCGATAGCGAATTTCGTGATCATCTAGAAAAAGATTTTCAACCTGATCGTTTAGCACCGGTTGTATCGTACCTATGTCATGAAAAGTGCGACATCACACGTGAAATATTCTCTGTAGGTGGAGGTAAATTTGCACGAGTAATGATGGTTGAGACACCCGCTGTTGACGTTGGTATGACTATTGAAAGTGTTGAACCTGCCATCAAGCAAATGATGGATGAAGATATTACAAAAGCGTTTCGAGTCGAAAGTACTTTTGATGATCTGAAAAACCTAGGTTTCTCTGAAGAAGAGTACCAGTTGTTTTATGATTTAACTGCGACACAAGAAAAGCTAGACGATATTGACGCTATTAAAATCGACACCGTTGATAACGTATGGGATATCACCGTTAAATCCCCGGTTGGTGATCAATTTAGTCGTCTTGTACTAAAAACGTCGGGCGGAGCTATCAAAGGACATGTGTTAAATGACGAGCACGGATCGCAGCAAGTATTAAGTGGTGTGGTGACAAGTGGCGATACCATGACGTGGAAATGTAAGTTATCCAAGCCAGTGCCAATGACACTTTCTTATTCTGCTCAAGTAGACAAAGATCAGAATTTACAGGGATCTGTTGTTGGTACCATTATGGGTAAATCAGTAATGGATTGTGCGGTAATTGGGAAGTCTGTTCAGGGTGAAAAAGCAGAAAATGCAAAGGCAGAAAGTGCCAAAGCAGCAGAAACAGATGGTCAGAAGAAAGGGTTCTTTGCGAAGATCTTTGGATAGTCCCTTTTTATAATTTTACGTATTAGATATAAATGGATAGGAGTTATTATGTTATTTCGATTTTTATTATGGATATTGTCTTGGCGTATTAACTCTCTTTCTAAAAAGAGTGAGGGATTTAAAAAGGTCATTGGTGATTATCAGGTTGTTCTACAATTTAAAACAGAGGATTTAAAAGTTAAGCGTTATTTTGCCTTTGATGCAGGAAAAACCTATTCCAAAGGACAGGTTCATGATAATCCAACCATGGCGTTTGTCTTTAGAAATTCCAAAAGTGCTATGGAATTGATTAAGAAAATGGGTGAGAACCCGAATGATAAAACTTTGTTTTTAATGGGTATCAAGGATGGTGATATTAAAATAGAAGGAGATATGGCGTATATGACATGGTTCCAGGCGATATCGAATTACTTCGGGCCAGAAGATAAGGCTGCATAAACACCTTTTCGATGAAAACCAAGCCATCTATGATTATGTGGCTTGGTTTTCTTTATCGTGATGCTTATACGCGATTCTCTGGAGACCAAAAAGCCTTCATTGATTGTACTTTTCCTTCGTTATTAAATTCGAATACATCAATGATTTCTAAGGTGTTGCCACCCACGGTTGCAGTAAAAGGGAATGCTGCAGAGTTACCGGCACAACGAACGGAGCCTGTAAGTGCCAATTTTACTCCCATGCCTTTTAATCGTTGGTAAAACGCTAGGATAGCTTCAATGCCTTCGTTAGGCTCAGATCCTACAGGATCTTCGATAGTAGCATTGTCAGCATAGATGTCTTTGATGGCATCAAAATCATCATTACTCAGAGCGTCGATATATCTTTTTACTGTTGCGATTTTTTGTTCGTTTTCCATGGGGTAACTCCTTGAAAATATGCTGATTTTTTAGGTCGTAAGAGTTAAAGGTAGTCGCTTTGTAAGAGACTGCAATTATCTTCATTTCGTTATTTTAGAAGTATATTTGCATTATTGTTGCAAAATAACAAGCGCCTTGATATTTTATGCTTATCCGACTACTTCTAACAGGGGTAGCGAGAGCACTATTAAGCATTCTATATTGAGAGCTAAGTTGAGAGGCTAGAGAGATGACTAAGTACGCTAAAATCGAAGCGGCACAGGTAGAGGAGCGTTATGCTCGTGGTTGGCACTGTTTAGGAAAAGTTGAAGAGTTTGGCGATAAACCGGTGCAGCTAAAATATTTTGGTACGAACCTCGTTGCCTTTCGTGGTGAAGATAAGCAGTTAATTATCCTCGATGGGTACTGTCCACATATGGGGGCAGATCTTTCTCAAGGTTATGTGGAAGGTAACTCGTTACGTTGTGCAATGCATGCATGGCGCTGGGGTGAAGATGGTGTATGTGATGATATTCCTTACGCTAAAAATATTCCTAAGAAAGCCTGTATTAAGCCGTGGCCAGTATTAGAACGTAACGGATTGGCTTTTGTGTATAACGATCCTGAAAACAATGCTCCTTTAGAAGACGAAATGCCTCCTACAATTGAGGCATTTGGTACTGATGATTGGTCTGGCTGGGATGTTTCGTTAATACCCATTGAAACTAACTGTCGAGAGTTAGTTGATAATATGGCGGACAAGGCGCATTTTGGCCCCGTACATTCTGCTGAAGCTATGACGTTTGAAAATACGTTTCATAAACATATTGCCGTTCAGTTTATGGAAGGAAAGAGTCCTCGCTTGGCGGGTGATTCAATTCTAACCACTACTGCGACGTACTATGGCCCTGCCTATATGATCACCGAGATGAGCGGTGAAATGAACGGTGTTCCGGTAGAGTCTAAGTTGTTGGTATCACACATACCAACCGGTACAGAAAGCTTTGATTTGCGTTTTGGCGTAATGGTGAAATTGTTCCCAGGCATGTCAAAAGAAGACAGTGATGCCATGGTGGCAGGATACGTTCAGTTAACACAGGCGGCTTTCTTCGAAGACGTACACTTCTGGCACAGCAAGGTTCGTGTTGATAACCCTGTGTTGTGTGATGGTGACGGTCCAATCTATAAGTTACGTCAATGGTATAACCAGTTTTATGTTGATGTTGCTGATGTCTCAAATACGTGGGACGACGCAAAGCAGTACTCCGTTGAATCCATTAATCCAATCCCTGTGCAGAAACAGGCGATTGATGAGGCAAATGCGGCGGCGATGGCTGCAGAAATGGCGGAGGCAGAAGCGTAACTTGCCAATAGATCTAAGGAAGAGGTGTCTTAGGGCACCTTTTTTTTGGGCTGATTTTAGATTTTAAACGTATCACTAACGGTTTTTTTGGGGAGAGCGTATGTCGGATTCACAAGGTGTTTTACCAAATCTTATTTCAAAAGTATTGATATTACTTGGGGTTACTTTGGTTGCAGTTTATGTTGTTTATTTACCGATGCCTGATGCATTTCAGTCAGATTCACTTCCTGGAGGGGCGTTCGCAAATTTAGGTATTGTTTTATACGGCTTAGCCAGTGCCGGTTCTGCATTTGTAGCCTGGGGTTTGATTGTTGGGCATACCAAAAATGATGCTATTACAAAACAACAGATTTATAAGGCCAGTGCAGTAGGCTTTGCATTGTTAGGATTTATGCGACTGGTTACTGCCATATTTCCACCTGAACAGTTTGTTGAAATGATATTTTTACCCATTGGTGAATTTGTTGCTTTTAGCGTGATTGCCGTAGTGTTGTATCGATCATAAACAATGATCTCGTAAGCGAAAAATCGAGGGGGAAGCATGAAACAAAATTTAGCAGGAAAAACAGTTTTTTTAACCGGTGGGTCTAGAGGTATTGGGCAGGCTATTGCTAAACGTTTTGCACAGGCTGGAGCCAATGTTGCGATATGTTCTAAGTCCTCAGAGCCTCACCCCACATTGCCGGGTACTATCCATGAAACGGCAGAGATTGTAGAGAAGTCTGGTGGCAAAGCGCTACCTATTGTACTTGATGTACGAGATGAAGATAATATAAACGCTGCCGTTAAACAGACCGCAGAGCATTTTGGTGGAATTGATATTTGTGTGAACAATGCTGGGGCGTTCTGGATTCAGCCCTCTATGGAGACCACCACAAAGCGTCACGACCTGTTGTTTAATATTAATGAAAGAGCCGCGTTTTTGGTAACAAGGGCCTGTCACCCGTATTTGGTTAAATCAGATAACGCTCATGTGTTAAGCTTGTCACCACCACTTGATCTTAAGCCTGTTTGGTTTCAGCACACTTCTCCGTATTCTGTGTCAAAATACGCGATGAGTTTATATGCTTTGGGTTGGTCAAAAGAGTTTGCTGAAGATGGTATTGCGGTAAATACATTGTGGCCCAGGGTTGGTGTGGAAACTCCTGCTGCGGTTGTTCATGGAGGGGAAGACTTACGTAAAGAATTTCGCAAGCCAACTATTATGGCTGATGCAGCTTATGCCATTGTATCGAAGCCATCGAGAGAGTTTACCGGAAATTTTTGTATTGATGATAGTCTGCTGTTTGATGAAGGAGAGCGAGACTTTGAGCAATATAGCGTGGTTCCTGGTTCTGAATTAGTGCCAGATTATTTTGTGCCAACGGATGTTGCTGCACCTCCTGGTGTGAAATTGAGCAAATTCCGATTGTACGATATTTAGAATGTTAGGAAGATAAAAGTAGGAAGTGAAAAGAATGAGTGATAAGAAAACAGCGTTTGTTACAGGGAGTACCGGTTTTTTGGGGTTGCATATTGTAAAGCAATTAACCGAAGAAGGTTGGGATGTAATTGCGTTGCGACGTAGTACCTCACGAACGTCTGATCTGGATAAAATGCCTGCGACTCAGGTGGAAGGAGATGTGTTAAATATCCCTTCTCTGGAAGCCGCTGTGCCGGATAATGTTGATGCGATATTTCATGTGGCGGCAGATACCAGCATGTGGGAAAAAAAGAATGAATGGCAGAATAAGGTCAACATTGAAGGAACACGGAATGTTGTCAATATTGCGTTAAAGAAAAATGCCGGTCGTTTGATTCATACCTCATCTATTGGAGCGTTTGGAAAGCCCGGCGGAGAAGAAGTTTCAGAAACAACACCTTCTAAGGCGATGGAAAGTGGCATTAACTATTACAAATCCAAGTTTTTTGCCGAGCAAGAAATTCATAATGGCATTAAAAAAGGATTAGATGCGGTTATCCTTAACCCTTGCCAGATCGTTGGATCTTTGGATTACAACTACACGCCGCTTATTTTCGAAAACCTTAAAAAAGGCGCTATGAAAGGTATACCTCAAGGTTCTAGCGTTATTGGTCATGTTCGAGATTATGCAAAGGCTCACGTAGTTGCCTATGACAAAGGGCGAACAGGTGAGAATTATTTGTTAGGGGGAGTGCATGCTACCTATCAAGAAGTGTTTGATACGGTAGGGGGGTTACTAAACATAAAAACGCCGACACGCCCTTTACCTAAGTCGTTGTTAAATTTAGTGGCATTCATTCTGGGTAAGGTTTCGCTGATTACCAATGCTGAGCCGCTATTAACTCCGGAAAAAGTCACCTTGCTGAACGACACTATGGCGGTTAGCTCTAAAAAAGCAGAAGAAGAGCTTGGGTTTAGTACCTGTTCACTGAATGAAATGTTTAACGATTGTTATCAGTGGATGTTACAAGAACACATGATCTAAATGGGTATTTTGTAAAAAACGGGAAGGTGGCTGTGTGGCCACCTTCTTTCGTATGACTTTCCTCTTCACACTTTTGGCCCCCATTGCCCCCTTTGTTATCTTCCGATTTCTTTCAAAGCTTGTTAGTCTTCGTGCTATCTATCGATCACTACAAAGGAACTTCTCATGAGCACGCTTCAATATGATGTGATTATTTTTGGTGCAACCAGTTTTGTTGGTCAAATACTCTGTAAATATATAGCTGATAATTTTAACGTGGAAGGCAAAGAAACCTTGCGCTGGGCTATAGCGGGTCGTTCCAAAAGTAAGCTAGAAGAAGTAAAGCAGCGTGTTGGGTTATCTGAGGTAGCGGTTCATGTGGCAGATGCTAACGACGAAGATGCATTGCGAAACCTTTGTATACAAACCAAGGTTGTGGTATCTACCGTCGGGCCGTATGCGTTATACGGTGAAACTCTTGTTAAAGTTTGCGCCGAAAACGGTACCGATTACTGTGACTTAACCGGTGAAGTGCAGTGGATTTACGCCATGCTGAATAAGTATGAGCAGAGTGCTAAGAAAAGTGGCGCTCGTATTGTGCATTCTTGTGGTTTTGATTCTATTCCTTCAGATCTTGGTGTGTATTTTACCCAACAGCAGGCGAAACAGTCTCAGGGAGAGTATTGCCAAAATATTAAAATGCGCGTAAAAGCCGCTAAAGGTGGGGCGTCTGGTGGCACCGTTGCAAGTATGGTGAACATCACTAAAGAAGCGGCTAAAAATCCTGTTTTACGTAAACAATTAGCGAACCCTTATTTGATTTGTCCAAGCGAAGCGGGGTACAGCGCCCGACAATTTAATACCAATAAGCCAACCTGGGATGAGGCCTTTTCTGCGTGGACCGCCCCTTTTGTAATGGCAGGTATTAATACCCGGATTGTTTTTAGATCCAATGCTTTGGCAGACTCTGAATATGGCACTGACTTTACTTACGATGAAGCGATGTTGATGGGTAAGGATTGGAAAGGGTGTTTGGGAGCATCGGCCATGGTTGCAGGGCTCGGGGTGTTTTTATTAGGCGTGTCGTTGAAACCATCGCGTTACCTGTTAGAGCGCTACATTTTACCTAAACCTGGTGCCGGTCCTTCACCTCAGGAACAAGTTGATGGGTATTATGATTTACGCTTTATTGGTGAAACCCCTACAGGAAAGACAGTGTCAACGAAGGTGACGGGACAGGGAGACCCGGGTTATGGGTCTACCGGTAAGATGTTGGGGCAGGCGGCAGCGTGTTTAGCGTTAGATTTTTATAAGGGAGAAGAAAAAGCAGGTAAGGGCGGAGGTTTTTGGACACCAGCCAGTATTTTTGGCGATAAGCTTGTTGGCCGTCTAATTGAGCATGCAGATGTAACGTTCGAAGTGTTGTAAATAGTGTCGTAAAAAGAGTAAACCACCTATCAAATTTTTGTTGGTAGGTGAGTCAATCTCTTCTGAGTTGGAGCTTCTTAATATCTTTACATGGATAAAATGGGGTGGGATTGCGTTGATTTTCTCCTTGCAGTTATTGCTTTTGTTGATCGATCGTTTGTTAATGAAATGCTTTCAATGTCGGTTATCCTAGTTTTTGTTGGGCTTATCCTTTTTTGTTTTACGAATAGCCAAACCGAAGCCTAAGTCTCTTTGTTTGGTTGTTAATTGAACAGTATTCTCAATCATTCCCATCTGTTTATCAAAAACCTGTATAATTCGCCCTCGTTTTTTGACTGTAGCCAAAGTCTACACAGGAATAAGCATGAAATTTTCATCATTGGATTTAGCCCCTGAGATACAGCAAGCTATTGATTTGTGTGGTTATAGCAAGATGACCCCTGTTCAGGTGCAAGCAATTACACCTGCGCGTCGTGGTAAAGATATCCTGGCAAGTGCACAGACTGGCACCGGCAAAACGGCGGCATTTGCGTTACCGATACTACAACAAATGGCTGATAAGCCTCTGGCTACTATCCCAAGCAGCCCTCGAGCGTTGATTCTGACACCTACTAGAGAGTTAGCGGAGCAATTGGCGAACACCATTGGTACCTATGCTCAGTTTTTACCCTTATCGGTGGATGCTATATATGGTGGCGTAAAGTTGGGTGGGCAAGCTAATAAGTTGAAGGCGGGTGTCGATATTTTAATAGCAACCCCCGGGCGTTTATTAGAGCATATGACATTGTGTAACGTTAACTTGGCAAGTGCTGAATTTGTTGTGCTGGATGAAGCAGACCGTATGCTTGATATGGGCTTTATCGATGATGTGCAAAACTTGTTGCAGCATACGGCAAAGAAACGCCAAACATTGCTGTTCTCTGCAACGATCTCACCAGCAGTTAATGAGCTTGCCCATAAATTATTAACACGTCATACAGAAATTCGTGCTACCAAGCTGAATGCCGCAGCCGACACGGTAGAGCATATTATTTATCCCGTGGAAGAGCGGCGGAAGCTGGATTTATTTGCCGAGTTATTTGAAGAATATAATTGGTTTCAAGTATTGGTATTTACCAGTACTAAAGAGCAAGCTGATAGGCTTATGGCAAAGCTTCGAGCCGGTAAGGTACAGGCAGCGGTGTGCCATGGTGATAAGAGTCAGGGTTCTCGTCGTCGGGCTTTAGCTGATTTTAAATCCGCCAAAATACAAGTGCTGATCGCTACTGAAGTTGCTGCACGTGGTTTGGATATTCAGGGGCTGGATTATGTTATTAATTATAATCTACCCTATTTGCCAGAAGATTATGTTCATCGTATCGGTCGAACGGGTCGAGCGGGTAATACAGGTTACGCGATCTCTTTTGTTAGCCGAGAAGAAGAGAAAACGTTAGATCGTATTCAGCGCATTATTGGTACGCCAATTAAACGTGTTATCCGTGAAGGGTTTGAAGTGACCAATCGTGATGTGTTGCTTAAAAATATTTCTCGAAATAAGCCCTCTGGTCTTGGCAATAAAACCAGTAAGACGCGTATTCGTCGTACCAAGTCAAATGAAGGTGCACCAAAAGCGCATAAAGCGAAAAAAACAACGTCAAATAGAACAAAGAAAGCGCGATAACAATTTTTAGGGGCATAAAAATGGAATGGAATATTTATCTTTCCGGTGAAATACACACAGACTGGCGACAAAAAATTATAGATGGTTGTGCTTCTTACAATCTGCCAGTGGTTTTTACATCTGCGGTAACGAATCATGAAGCAAGTGATAGTGCCGGAGATTTGTTGGGCGCTGAAGAAAATAGTTTTTGGCGAGACCATAAGTCTGCAAAAGTGAATGCATTAAGAACCAAAACACTTATCGAAAAATGTGATCTTGCGATTGTACGTTTTGGTGATAAGTACAAACAGTGGAATGCAGCGTTTGATGCTGGAAACTGTGCGGCTTTGGGTAAACCCTATGTGACGCTGCACAGCGAAGATATTATACACCCTCTTAAAGAAGTGGATGCAGCGGCAATGGCTTGGGCTACTACACCAGAGCAGGTTGTTGAAATCTTGAAATATACAATTACCAATGCGTAAACGAGGCGTTGATGTACGTTGTCATATTTAGAGCGAAAGCATCAAATCTTGATGAAGAATATTCGTTAATGGCAGAGAGAATGCAAGATCTTGCCATTAACGAATACGGTTGCATTGAGTTTAGTTCCTGTACCGAAGGTTCGAATGAAATTGCGTTATCGTATTGGCATGATTTGGATGCGATCACGCGGTGGAAAAATAACATAGAGCATTTAGCTGCGCAGGAAAAAGGCGGTTCTACTTGGTATCAATCCTATAAAGTTGAAATCGCTAAAATAGAACGCAGTTATGGAGGAGGGGGAGACTAGTTGCCTCCCTGTTCGGTTATTTTTTTGTGTCTTTTAGTGTGGATTAACGAGCCATCTTAAAATCATCGCTTCGAATAATTTCAACAGGTCCAGCAAAACCTATATTTTCTCGCCACTCTTCAATATAGGGCCATGTCCATTCACCTGCATCAATAATGTCGTATTCCATATCAAAATATTTTGCAGAAACACCAATACCTTTACGGAAATAACCGATGATTTTTGCAATATCAATCGCTGCGTTGTATCGATAATATTTGGGTGAATAGTGGCGTTCAATCGCAACGATAATATCCGTGCAGACGGGGATAAAATCCCATAGCATTTTATAGGCGGCATGGATGCGTGTTTTATAGGATTTATCGACTGCTGATAACAAATTAATTGATACGGAGTGGTGCTCTAGTTCTTCACACCAATGCCACATAAACACTTTTAGCACCTTAGGGTCTAAGGTCGGGTCGCGATAAAAGTTGGTGTCGATAAAGGTCAGCTTGATGACTGAAAAAAACAGATGTTCCAAGGCCGCGGTCAGTGCTAAGTTATCCAATTTGGATTGTGATTTTGTTAACGTTCGCATTGTCTCTTCAAGTTTAGAGCGTAAAGCGATTGTGTGGATATCCAATGACTTATTGAGTTCAGTGTGAATGGTTGTATGTTCTCTTTCTTGGGCATTAAATTCTTCAATCAATTCTTCAAGCCATGGGTTTTCTTTTACGATGGGTTCGTTTATATAAGCGCGAACGGAACGCATAATGTATTTTTCAGCTTCTGGAGTAATAAGGGATACAGCTTCCCAAAAAACGCGTAGATGTCGAGATTGGCACCAGTTGCTGTCAATGTTATTAAAATCAAATACAGGTTGTTTTGATGCGAAGGCAATGGACTTGATATGGTTCATTTGGGAGCGCTCCAATAAAAATGATGGTCGGACAGTTCTCTCTATCTGTCCCAAATTAAACGCTTATCGGACAAATATCAATAGATGTCCGATAAAAAAGTAGTCATAATTGTTCACATCACAGGGGAATGGCATTCGGGTATGCCGTTTGGCCTTAAATTTTTAATAATATGGTTTATGGAATATGACTGAGTATGACGAATAGCATCGTAAGAAAATCAGCAGCAGAAAGGGCAATGATCGCAGCGATCACTTGTTTCTGTCGATCTGGTATTAACAACTCAAGCATGGAAGATATTGCAACGGAAGCGGGAATGGCGCGATCGACGTTATATCGTTATTTTAAAGATAAGGATGAGCTGATTATTGGAGTGATGGAGCAAGAGGCAGTATCGTTGGCAAAAGAGCTTGCGATAAAAATACCCATTAAAAAAAGCTTCTCTGAGTTTATTATCGAAGGCATGTTGCTAGCGCTTATTTATGTGCCTGAGCATCCTGTATTGGGTAAAATGTTTGCCCCCGATTCATTAGAAACGTCGAGCCGAATTGTGTTAATGACAAATCATTTGAGTCAGGTGGGTATTGATGTCGTAAAACCAGTGATTGATGCTGCGCGCTTAGCAAAAAGAGTGTCGCCGAATTTATCTGCGGAATATCTAATGGACTGGCTGATACGCATATTATTTTCCCTACTAACGATGCCCAGTGATATCACCCAAACCTATGAGCAGAAAAGAAAGCTATTAGAAAGTATGCTATTGCCTGCGTTGTTGCCTGCTAAGTAGTGAAGTTTTAGGTAGTGCAATGCTGCTGACGCGAGTTTTTAAACTGAGCTTGAACCATCTTATTGCGGCCTGTTTCCTTGGCTTGATACAGGCTTTCATCTAGATATCGGGTGATATCTTCGAAACTCATGTCGCGTAGTTGCTGATTGGTTGCTGTTCCAATGCCCCCAGAGACGGTAACAACGACTGCTTCACCGTCAATGTTTGCAAAAGGGGTGTGAGAGATAATGTCGCGTATTCGCTCCATAATCGTTGCCAAATGACTGTTATCGCAACCGGGAAGCAGCAGCATGAACTCCTCTCCACCCATTCGCCCAATATGATCCGAGGGGCGCAATACTTGTGTGAGTAGTGAGCACAGTTGCTTAAGTATTCGGTCACCACTGAGGTGACCATGGGTATCATTGATTAGTTTGAAGTGATCTATATCCAGTAGTGCAAATCCTAGCAAAGACTCTTGGCGTTTTGCACGGGCCACTTCTTGTTGAAACGCGTGGTGAAAGCCTCGGCGATTGGTTACTTCCGTTAATGGATCTGTGTAGGCAAGGCGAGCAATTTCTTCGGTTTGCATGACAAGCTCAAAACAGGCCGCAATAATGGCGACAAGGTGAGCTAGAAAATCCGTGCCCATGTCAGGTTGAAAGCGGTCCTTGTCTCGTGATAATAGCCGGACATGGCCGAAATACTGATCCTGTTTAGGTAGCGGGAGTTGTAATCCAGAAGCAAATCCTAAATGGGTAAGGTCTCGTTTTTGTAACATTCGTCTATCGATATCATCTTTATAGAGTTTTTTCTTGAGAACTAAAGGCCACTTATTGTTACTGAGGGGGCCGAGCTGACGTTCAATAGAAGCTTGGGCCCTTCGGTCAGGGTCAATAATGGAGATTTCTAGTTTTTCGATATTAAATGTGTGAGGTAACTGATCGAATAATACGTCAAACAAATCTTGCCATTGTCGACAGGCGAGCAATTTTAGCTCCATGGCTTGAAGTTGGCGTAACAGCTCTTCGTTCCGTCGTGCGTTTTTGATCAGTGTTTCCAGATCCATGGGAAGAGCCCTATTAGAACTGTGAGAAAAGGGGAATACGATGAGTTACGGCATTGATAGGCTTCAATATAGCGTAGGAAAAGGGATAGGAAAGTCTACAGAAGCTTTTTTTTGTAAAGGATATATTACGCATAACTCCAGTCTAGGCCATTAAAACCCTTGTGACTATTGCAGAAAAGTTTGACAATTAATACTGTATGAATGTACAGTGTATGTTGTAGTCTTTTTTGTGAAGGTTAATATGCGTATTCTTAAGTATACAGCATCAACTGAAAACCAATTGGTAGCTTTGGTTGATGATAGAAGCATCCCAGTTGATGGCTATTCCAGTTATTACATCACGAGTGAACTTTGCCTCGATAACCATTCTATAAATACCATGGTAAAACATGTGTATGAGTTGAAGTTTTTTCTAGAGTGGTTGCAGTACATCCAGATCGACATCATTGATCGTGTAGAACGCGGCATATTTTTGAGCGATAGTGAAGTCTACACATTTGTTGATGCCGCGAAGCTAAAGCGTAGTGAAAACTTTCAAGACAAGGATAATGTTGTGTCGATAGACGGCATAACCGACAAATACGTTAGCAATGAAATTATGGCGACAGCGGCAGCCAAGCAACGTGTCGATACCAAGACAACCAATGGTAGGGTCACTATGGCTGCATGTTATATTGAATTTCTGAGCCTTGAAATCCATACGGGTATAATGCCAGATATGGCTGTTGAAGCTCTTAATCGTACTAGGGTGCGATTACAGAACAATAAATTACGGGTTTCTGCACATGCAGCAGCCGGGAAAAAATACGATGGTTTTAATTCGGTACTGGCGGATGAAAGCTTTCAACTATTACTCAATATTATTCAACCACAATCCCCTAAAAATCCCTTTAAGCACAGTCAAATACGCAATCGGCTGATTGTCGAGATATTGGCGGATACGGGGATTCGGCGCGGAGCACTGTCAAAGCTAAAGATTTCTGATATTGATTTTACTAAGAGCGCTAATCGACTGTACATACGTCGTTCACCTGAAGACCCTTCAGATTCACGTCTGCACAAGCCTCAACAGAAAACCGCAGAGCATTCGACTTATATTAACCCTGTTTTGGTTGGCGACATCGAGTCGTACATTAACAATGTTCGATCATACATTCCGGGTGCATTAAGCCATGAGTTTTTATTTATAACCGAAATGGACACCAAAGGTACCATTGGTTCCCCCCTATCAATCTACAGTATCGATTATATTTTTAGCACCCTGTCGCGAGCAATTGGTGTACGAGTAAGTTCTCATATTCTGCGACACAAGTGGAATGAAGTGTTTACCGATAAAACAGCACACTTAACTGATTCAGAGGCACGTAAGCGCCGTATTGATTCGATGGGGTGGTCAAAAACCAGTGCAATGCCTGAGCGATACAATCACTTCAAAGATCTTCAAAAAGCTTACAGCACTCAGCAAGATATCCAGCGGGAAATTCTGGCAAGAAGGGAACGTGATGAATAGGGAAATTGATTTAAAGCAGTCGCATGCTGTGTTGGCAGAAAAACGCAAAGCTGGCGAAGGTGATATGACCACTAATAGTAATTATCATTTTAATTGTTTCAGTGATGAGTGGACGCTGGGTTATCAGAAAAATATGATAGCGGATGTCAGTTTCCTTCATGCGTTACCAACAAGCGTACAGCTCGACTTACGTTTGGCCTTGGCGAATATTTGCCGTTGGACGGCGTGCCCTTACAATTATACAAGTCCATTGCGGTTATTTTTAAACTTGTCTAATTACAACCTGTCGATAGAGGCGTTGCAGGCCTATATTATTCATGTGCGAAAAAACAATAAGACTGATGGACAGGTTAAGTGCTTAAAGACGGTGATTGATGCACTCGCGCTAGAAAATATCCAGTATCTTCCTCTTCTGGAGTACTTTAAAAAGGTAAAATTTAGAAAGGTTCAACGCAGTTTTTTTGATTCTGAAAAAGGGTCTTTAAGTGATGCGGAGCATGAGGCTTTGGCATTGGCTCTGAATAAAAAAAGACACCTACTGTTCAGTAATGAAAATAAGCTGACATTGTGCGATATACGGCGATTTATCTGTTTACGCCTGACTCAAGCGACGGCTCGTCGACCAGTAACACTTATGCAGTTGAAATGGTGTGATATTTCGGTTGAGCCACACCCTATCGAGAACAACTATCACCTAAGAGTGCCTTTGGGTAAGCAAGGGGGCGATGCCCCGTTTCGTTCTGTTTTTGAAGATCTACCCTTTCCTATTCTACCTGAGCTGTATTGTGAATTAGAGGTTTACCGAGATCGTTACTGGAATGATTTTCTGATTCACCTGAATGCACAAGGTATTGAGTTAACAAAGATAGAGAAAAATACACTGCTATTCTCTTTACCTGTGTTATACGATTCAAGCCTTTTTGAAGCTCTGTTCAGTAGTAAACAGGCATTATTGTCGTCGGTAGATCAGTGTTCTGAAGCATTTCATTGTACGTCACAAATGATTAAGGACTCTGTGAAAGTGGAGTTTAAATCACTAACGGTATCTAGCGATCGTGTTGGACGGCTGAATTACTCAACAAACCGTCAGCGCGATACGGTCGCAACTCGTTTGGGTGTTAGTGGTTCAGATAAGGCGATTATTGCTAGAGTTTTGGGGCAAACTACAACACGATCTGTAGAACCTTATGTTGATATGACGACTGATATGATGCGAGCTATCAATGCTTCCGTCGAAGGTATGCAGCGCCTACAGCATTTTTTTGAAGGTAGACTGGTTGAATCTGTTTCGTCTGGTGAGATTGCGATTCAAGGCTATTTGCCGGGTAAGGGGTTGGATGATGTGGGTGTCGGAACATCTGGTTGTAATCACTGTAGCCAGGAAAGGCCGCTGCATTGTTATGGGTGCCCAAGTTTTAGACCCATCAAAACAGCAGACCACCGCAGTGTCTATAGTGATGCGTTGAGTTGCTATGATCAAAAGATAAGGGGGGGCGTGACGGAAAACGGTCTGGTGGCGCTTCGTAATGCAATTAAGGCGGTCGCCATAACGATTAAGGCCTGTGATGACGTGTTGGCAAGGCCTTACGTGTTGGAAGGAGCTGAGCTATGAAATCATTACCGAACCGTTTTGAGCAAGCTCTAGAAAAATTTGTTGTAGAAATGAGAGCCTTGCCATTCCCGTTTGATCATTGTACCTGGGAGGACTGGAATTGGGGGGACAGTATTCGATTTGCTCGATGGGGATATCGAAAATCAAAAATCACTGTATCCACGGATCTGTTGTCGGTGGAACAGATAGATATCGCGAAGGCATATTGTGTTTATTTACGCGTGGATGATCTTATACATGTAAATGATATTTCAAAGAAGTTAGTGGTGATCAGATTACTTTTCTCTATTTTGAAAGAGAGAAAAGTATCGATAACTACGATAGACCATCAAATTTATGAAAGACATATAGCAACCATTGGTAAAGAATATTCTGGACATACCAGGGTAGCATTTCTTGCATACACCAACCTTTTCCTTCAAACGTTAAATGCACGAGGTTGTCTATCCAAGCAGATTAAATTACGCCAAGTATTTCGGGATGCAGGTCTATCTAACTCGACCCTACCTCATAAAATAGCACAAAGAAAACTTCCAAGCGAAAAAGTGATTTTGGCAACTGGGCATATTTTTTCCCAAGTTATGTCGATATCTGGCGAACCGCTTGACTATCTAGATAATGCAATGGATCGAATGATTTGTTGCAATATGGCGCTATCATTGGCTGCGCCAGAACGGGTCGCTGAAATTCAAATATTGACAAAGCAAAAGTTGACTGAGCAAGTCAGTGAAAATAATGGCGAGCGTGAAATATTTCATTTTATACATTGGCGTGGCAGCAAGGGTACGCAAGATTTCCCTAAGCTGATTCATCAGGCGATGGTACCTACTATACAACGAGTTCTTGAATATTATTCAGACGTCTGTGAACCAGCGCGCATTCTTGCACGATATTATGAAAACCCTCAAGACCCCTTATCTCATTTGTTAGGGAGTTACATTGTCGACGATCTACATGGCCTGAACTTGGATAAATCTGTCACTCTTTGGCAATTAGGTGGTCTGCTGGGTTTTTATGACGAGATGGATAACAAGCGTGTATTGCGCGGTATTCAGGGCTTCCCATTTGTGCCCGAGCCGGGGTACGTAGTTAAGGGTGTAGGCGTTGCGACTAAGAGTGCGTTATTAGGTGTAAATGTACGTAAAAATGAATTACCCCTTGCGCTTCAAGTCACCGACCTGACCCTCGCCGAAATAGAGGGACACTGGGTTTCTTGGGTTACTAGTAATATCGAGCATTTCCCCTATCGTCAACATGCGAATGGCAAGCGAGTACGTTTGTCTGATGCTTTGTTGGTTTACACCGGAAAACAATTGGTAACGACTGGAAGTGGATACAGGCTAGGAAAAAGCCCTTTTGCGATTGAGTCACTGAATCTCGGTGATGCATTTTCCAAACGGCTTCATGATCGTCATTCTGGGACATCCATCTTTAGAAAGTATGGTTTTGACGGAGAGGAATACCAACTGACAAGTCATCAGTTTCGTCACTTCATCAACACTCAGGCACAGCGTGGCGGAATGTCCGAAACTATACTTGCGGCGTGGTCTGGTCGTGCTAGCGTCGCACAAAACGTAGTGTATGATCACCGCAGTGATGATGAGAAGCACGCAGCTATAGCCGAAATATATGAACCTGAAAGAGAGATTATCGTAATACCTGTCGATGAAGTTGAGTTTGAACTGAAGACCGGAAAGACTGCGAGCAAAATGAGTACAGGCTATTGCATTCAATCGCTTTACATTAATCCTTGTACACGTTTAAACAACTGTGTCGGTTGTACTAAGAGTTGTCATGTCAAAGGTGATGACAAGGCGTTAGCGTTGATTGAGGCAGATCTGAAAGTCCAGGAAGCTCGCCTTTCAGAGGTCTTTCAGCTTCTGTCGGATCAAAATCGGATTGCTAATGATTGGTTTCGCTTGCATACAGAGAATGCTAATCGATACAGAGCATTGATTGAAGTGTTAACTGACCCAAAGGTTGAAGAAGGTGCCGTGGTGCGTTTTACCGGTGAGGCGTACAAACTCAGGGTTACTAATGCAAATGTCACGGAAAGTATTGAGTATACGCCATTGCTTATGGATCAGAGCAGTCCTGTTAGTCCAAAAAAAATAACAGGAGAACAAGCACAGGGCGAAAACGACCCTTTAGCCGCACTGAATGCACTAATCGATAATATGGTTGAGGATAATGAAAGCCCTATCGATTCATCTCTGGATGATATTCAACAGTTTTTGGAGGGTTAATGTATGACAAATAGACCAGATGCAAAAAAGGCTCTAAGCAACAAACAGATAGGTGACATTTGTGAACTCATTATTCACTGGAATAAAGATAAGCTCACTTGGCATGGTCTGACAAAATCCATTGAGGATATATTAGGGATCAAAGTCAGTCGCCAGACGTTATCGTCCTATTTTGCGATTAAAAAGGAATATCAACTAAAAAAAGGCAGGCTGCGTAATATTGGTGTAGAGAATAGAACCCCTTGCGCCTCAGTCAGTGAACATGATTTATTAGAAAAAGTAGCACGATTGGAGCGGGATAAGGAATATTTGCAGCGACAGTGCCATGCTCAATTGGAAAAAATTCAATGCATGATTCATAACGCCCAACGGCATAATCCCCGTATTGATATCCGTGAATTAATGGCGCCGCTGTTAAAGACGATTAGGCAGTGAGTAACCGCTAGATGAATGGACAAGCCAAGGCGAAAGCTAACGTAGCGACGTTTCAGCGATGGACATCAGAGCGATGGGTAACCAATGATTGGGAGCAATACCTTAGACGTAATCAACTAAGTCGTACTGAGATAGCTCGAGAATGTAGCTTTTCGGTTTCCGTTTTACGCCAGAACCCTGCGGTAAAATCGGCTCTGTGTGCGTTAGAGGATAAATTACGGGATAAAGGCATCATTGTTGAACAGGTAACGGCAGCTCCCGCTGTGCAATCCGCAGAGCGGCGTAAGACGTTATCAAATGCGATGGACAAAAGCCGAATCAAAATATTAGAAGAACGCAACGCGGTACAACGAGCTGAAATAGAGTCACTAAAACAAGCGCTCAAACGCTATGCCGTGTTTGATGAGCATCTGGCGACAACGGGAAGGTTGATTAAATTATGACGGCGGCAATTGATCTGCGTATTACCTCAATTAGAAATCGTGGGGAGTTTGGTGGCGCTATCGTTGCAGGGGAACATGCTGATACTAAACGCAAGTATGTCGTTACACTCGATTATCCGTTACTTCGAGATGCTAACAGTATTCAGAAGGGTCAAACCTGGCGTGTGGAAGGCCCTGTAAATGATGTTCCACTCACCTTGCCTCACGGCCAGGTCATCATTGAAACCAACCTTTCTGCAAAAACGGCTATTTTATTGTCGCCTAACGCAGATAATCTCATTGCATACCTTGCAGAAAACCCAACCATCACGGGGGTTGGTCAAGTAAAAGCGAGCAAGTTGTATGCGCGCTTTGGAACTGAGCTGTTGCCCATCATTCGAAGCGCTGACATTGAGCGACTCCAAGAGATCGTTACTGAAGCGTCGGCACTGGCCATTGTAGCCTCATTCAAAGAGCTGGATTTCACCTCTTCGTTACTTTATCTGGATACTGTTGGCTTACCGCGTTCCATTGGCCAAAAGGTATTGGCAGCCTTTGGTACGGACACACAGGAAAAAATCAAAGAAGACCCTTACCGGTTATTGTCTTTTTGTGCCAACTGGAAAATCGTGGATGGCTTCGCCTTGAATCAGTGTGGTGTTCAAGTGAATTCATCAGCGCGCTTATTTGCAGCCGTTGAGGAATCGCTGTACCGATGTTTTGATAGTGGCTCCACAGCAGCCAATAAATCACAACTGACAGTGAAATTGAGACAACTGCTGAACGATGCGGGTTTGGTTCGACAAGCCTTAAATTTGGGTGAGAGCAGCGGTCAGTATTATCGTACCGAATATCTCTACCACCCTGCAGGTGCGTGGTTGATGGAGCGTTTTATTGCCGAGCGCATTTACACGATACATAAAAGCAACACCCCGGCCCAGCTATGTTTGACCAATAATCTAAGCTCAATTGAATCGATCATTGATAATTTTGAAATGCATGAGGGTTATCAGCTAACACCCGAGCAACGTGAGGCTGTGTTGACCTCTACTACTAACCGATTCTCGTTAATACTGGGTGGTGCCGGTGTTGGCAAGACGACGGTGCTCAAATGTATATACACCACTATTCAAGTATTGGAACCGTTCTGGACAATTTATCAGCTGGCTCTCAGTGGTAAGGCTGCGAAGCGCATGCAAGAAGCGACGGGTATGGACAGCTATACTATCGCGAGTTTTCTCTGCCATATAAAAACTGAAGACATACCTGAAAATGCTTGGATTGCCGTGGATGAAGCCAGCATGGTGGATGTCATCACCTTTTATCGTTTGCTGCGTCATATCCCTGAATCTTGTCGTATTATCCTTATTGGTGATCAATACCAGCTACCTCCCGTAGGTTCTGGTCTGATATTACATGCACTGGTCGATAGCGACTTGCCTCAGACCACCTTGAAAGTTGTTAAGCGTCAATCAGAGGCTAGTGGAATACCCCTGGTAGCAGCCGCAATTCGAGACGCTCGTTGGCCGGCACTCTCCCCTTACCCTCACAAAGCGAAAACAGGCGTGAGTTTTGTGTGCTGTCCAGAAAACCAGATCAATCAAACTGTATTGGATGTGTATGGTGAACTGGGTGGTTCGGGGTTAAATCATGATATACAGATTTTATCCCCGACTCGTTCGGGAGTTGGAGGTGTCGACACCTTAAATGTCAGTTTGCAAAATACGTTCAAAACAAACGAACCCTCGATCGGCTATGTGGATGAGGAATTTGGTTCAATTGATTACTTGTCGGCAAGTGGCAATGTTAAACTGAATGATCTGGTGATTTATACCAAAAATGATTACAAGCGTGGTTTGAGAAATGGTAGTTTGGGTAAGATCATTCAGCGATTTATCCCTACTTCGGTAGATTCTGCTGTGTGCTTGGTTCAATTCGACGAGCTAACTGTTGAGCTTACGGCGTTAGATCTTGCCAATATTGAGTTGGCTTACGCTATCACTGTACATAAGAGTCAAGGAAGTCAGTTTCGGCGAGTGATCATTCCGATTCGTAAATGCCGGTTGCTAGACCTAACGTTGCTTTACACCGCGATTACCCGTGCGGTAGAACAGGTGGTATTGGTGGGCGATGAAAGTGTTGCAAGACATGCGCTGACGCATGTCAGTGCACAGGCAAGAACAGTTGGGTTGCAATGCTTGGCCAACAAATTTAGACAATAGGGAAATAACCGTCGATATTAAATAGAGACTCCGTCACCTTGAAATGTCAAGATTCCTTTCGTTTCCTCTGCCTATTTGTCTAAGCGCTACCCCAATTAATCGTTGGCGACAATTTATAAAATCACGATTGAAGTGGTGGGCCGCAATCCTTGTGGAGCTTAATTTACTGATCAATTACTGGTTGAGGGTTTTGTAAAGTACCTTTTGTTATTGTGTGTCTGATTCGGTTGTGGTATCTTCGCGAGGCTTGATAGGATGGCCTTTTTAAGTATGTGGAACCAAACGGATTTGAAAATGGATTTTTGATAACCATCAGCATTTTTCAGGAATTAATTAATACGTCTCTGTTAAGTGATGGTTATTATGTAAACCTGTTTATCTCACTCACTGTGTATCCATACCTGTTTCTAGGTTGTTCTTAGGTCATTTTGCATGTGTGTATTAAAGCGTAAAAGTAATTTCAAAGGCGCTTTAGTTGGGTGTTAGGTCTATTTTTTGGGAGTGTATTCGATGAGACGTCGATCAAACGGATTCTGTTTTGAACTTTTTTCTGTAGAAAAACTTAAGTTTTTTGTTATCGCAATGTTGGCGTTACTGTGTGTCGCCTGTGGTGGCGCTCCTGTGGCAGAAGATCAAAACGATGTTACGGTGCTCCTTGATACACCCACTGAAATTAAATTGGAGGCAAGTAATGCTCCAACAAGTTGGGTTGTGGATATACCTGCCCACGGAGACTTAAGCGGTGAAGCCCCGGATTTATTATATTCCCCCGAAATCGGTTATGTTGGCCCCGATAGCTTTACGTTTACAGCTACAAATGGAAAAGGAACCTCCACTCCCGCGACTGTATCTATTAATGTAGTGAGTGACATCGTTGAAGATGCGGTTATCGAATCCTTTTCTGCTAGTTCTTTGGGCGTCATTGAGGGATCTTCGGTTACTTTAGAGTGGACAACCCTCAATGCAGATACAGTGGAAATTACCCCAGGGATTGGTCAAGTTGATCTCTCTGGAACAATAGATGTAACTCCCTCCAATACAATTACATACACTTTGGTTGCGCAAAATAGTGCTAATACTGCTGAGCAATCATTGAGTATTACCGTTTACCCATCTGATCCAGAATTACCACAAGATCCAGGCGAAATTGCCCCTGAAATTGCTGTAAACACCTCAGATTTTTCTGATGCTGTTGATTTTCTTTTTACCGGCGGTAACCCGATTCAAACGGGTGTTGTTGATGATGCGATCAAAGATGACAGGGTGTCGGTTATTCGTGGCCGGGTGCGAAAAAAGAACAATGAGCCTCTTTCAGGGGTTACTATTTCTATAGTTGGAAATACGAAGTATGGCATAACAAAAACGCGAGCTGACGGTGTTTTTGATATGGCTTTAAATGGGGGCGCTAGTTATGTGGTGCAATACACAAAGCCTGGTTATATATCTTCCCAAAGAAAAGTGGATGCACGCCTTCATGACTACTCATGGGCTGATGATGTCGTTCTTGTCGCCTACGATGGGAGTGATAATGCAATAACCTTTGGCAGTAACAGCATGCAAGTTGCACAAGGTTCCGTTGTAAACGATTCGTCGGGAGAGCGCCAGGTAACAATATTACTTCCCTCAAATGTAACCGCTAATCATGTAACCAAAAATGGCGTCAATCCACTTGATTCGGTAACTCTTAGAGCGACTGAGTTTACGGTTGGTGACAATGGGCTAGATTCGATGCCAGGAGATCTTCCATCGTCTAGCGCATATACATATGCTGCGGAATTTAGCATCGATGAAGCGATCACTGGGCCAGGAGAGTCCATTGTTTTTAGTCAACCTTTACCTATATATTTAGATAATTTCATTGGTATTCCGACTGGAGGGGCTGTACCTGCCGGTTGGTATGATTCCGAACGTTCAGCTTGGATTGCGTCAGAAAATGGCAGAGTAATTGAAATACTGACAATCGAGAACGGCAAGGCATCTGTCGATCTTGTTGGAGAGGGGGTGGCTGCAACGCCACAGGAACTTATTCAGGCAGGAATCACTGATGAGGAACTGGTAATGTTGCCAACTCTGTATACAGAGGGAAAGTCTTTGTGGCGAATTCCTATTAGCCACTTTACTCCGTGGGATTTTAATTTTCCATACTGGGCCCCTGATGGTGTACGACAGCAATTTGCACCGATAGGTGATGGGAGGATCGATGACCCTTGTGAGGCGTCTGGATCCATTATCGAGTGTCAAAATCAGGTGCTTGGTGAGCGTATCCCACTTGTTGGGACTGGGTTGGCATTAAACTATAGAAGTGACCGGGCATTTGGGTACTCTGCAGGAAGAACGATAAAAATCCCCCTGACAGATGATACTGTCCCTGAATACCTTCAAAGTATTGAAGTCGTATATGAAATCGCAGGGAGGCAGTTTTCAAAGAGTTATACTCCAGCTCCAAATCTAACCTTTGAACATATTTGGGATGGGCTTGATGGATATGGAAGAGAGCTTCACGGCAGTGTTGATTATAGGGTGGTTATCGGTTTTGAATACCCTTTGTTTTACTCAATAGTACCAATTGATTCTACTGACACTAATCTCTTTGGGGCTCCTTCTGGCGCGGGTTCAAGTGCCGACCCTGTTGCTATGGCTGCACTTGAGCGATCATTTACGGTTACCACACCCTGGAGCGGAGTATTAAAGAGTAATCGGCTTAAACATAGTGCGGGCCTTGGAGGGTGGAATTTAGATCAGCATCATACCTATGACCCAGAAAGCGGAGCGCTCTATTATGGTGACGGGAGGAAGAGAATTACAGGAAGCTTGGAGGATAGTAATGCATTGGTGAAAAGTGTTATTACGATGCTTGCAGGCACGGGAGAAGTATATCCTGATGGTTTTGACCCTCATGGGTTGTTGGCGAGTGATGTGCCAGTTCAGGCAATGAAGCTAGATGTGGGGCCTGATGGTAGTATTTATTTTACAGACCCCTTGTCGTTCAAGGTTCGTAAGATTGCTCCCGATGGCCGTGTATATACAATAGCGGGAAATGGAGACGAAGCGCCTGCTAATACAGTTATCAATGGCTTAAATGCCACTAGTGTGGGGTTGGAAAAACCATGGGGTATCTGTGTAGATGATTTTGGTAATGTTTTTTTTACAGATAAGACTCTTGTAAGAAAAGTAACGCCAGAAGGGGTGATATCAACCATTGCAGGGGGAGGTATAGATTCCGAAAGTGAGGGTATTCTGGCAGTAAATGCAAAGATCGAGGAAATGTTTGATGTTGATATTTCCAGTGATGGCAGTTTATTTGTTACAGAGGTTGGCAAATTAAGAATAAGAAAAATAACTCCCGATGGATATATCTCAACTATTGCTGGAAACGGTGCCCCTCGAGATCTTTTTGATGATACTTATCATGGTGGGCCGGCCCCAGGGGATGGCGGACAAGCATTGGACGCACCTATCGTTCCTGCATTTTTAGCGGTAGGCGGCGACGGGAGTATCTATTTTTCAGAGTTATATTTTAGACGGATTCGAAAAGTAGATTCGTTTGGTGTGATAACAACGATAGCTGGGAATGGGGCCTCAACTGATACGCCTATAGGTATCGATATGGTTGGTGGGGTTGCAACTGAAACCCCAATTGAAATCTCTGAAGCTGTGCATGTAGATCAAGATGGCACCGTCTATTTTTTTGCTCATGGCCAGATTATGAGCGTGTCAAAGAATGGATATATGACGAGGATTGCGGGGACAGTAAAGGATGGGAGTGCCAATGATAGCGATGGAGTTTATGCACGAGAAGCCAACATTGGTACATGGAGTATGGCGACAAATGCCAACGGAGAGTTGCTATTTGCTGATGTGGGGGTTGTTGGGATTAGAAAGCTAAGTACGATTATGCCTGGGGCAGGCTTTGATACTTATCAGATTCCATCGGAGGATGGTAGCGTGATATTTGATTTCGATGGAGATGTGCGGCATGTGAGTACGAGGCACAGCTTAACAGACAAAATATTACTCTCTTTTGGTTATAGTCCTCAGGGTTATTTGACATCCATAACCGATGCTGATGACAACATCTTATCTATTATTCGAAGTGGTAAAACTCCTTCGGAGATTGTTACGCAATATTCAACAACAACGCTGATACCGGACAGTGATGGATATATTAAGCAAGTGATAAACCCAAATGATGAAATTTATGACCTGACCTATGATGTTGCTGGAGGCGGGTTGCTTGAGGTATTTGAAGATCCAGAACACAATATATCCACAATGAAATACGATAATTTGGGTAAGTTGATTTTGGATGAAAACCCTATTGGTGGCTCATGGGTGCTGGATAGGGAGGATAAAGCCAATAGATACGAAGTCACCCTTACTTCAAAGCTGGGTAGGGAAACAATGCATAGTGTGGTTGTTGATCCTAGTGGAGAACGAGAAAAAATAACAACGCAGCCAAATGGTGCTGTATCAATAAGTAAGTTGTCGCCTGAAGGTGATTCTGTGGTGGTACTGGCAAATGGACTTGAAATTACAACCAAGAAAAAGGCTGATCCAAGGTTTGGCCTGTTGGCTCAAATACAGTCCAATATGACGATAGAAACGCCTATAGGTAGAACGATGGAAATCGTGCGAGACAGGCTTGCTAACTATGTAGATGTGCTTGGCCTATCTGTGCTAAGTGCGCTCACAGATACCTATAGTATTAACGGAAAAACAACGACATCTGTTTTTGATGTGGGCAGTAGAACTTATACAGTGACATCTCCGGAAGAAAGGGTTATTCAAATTGTAATTGATGATAGTGGGCGAATTAAGGAGAAAAAGGTTACCGGACTTCATAGTGTTTTTTATGATTATGATGACAAAGGGCGGTTCAAATCAGTTACGCAGGGAGAGGGGCCAAATATTCGTAGCACTGTGGTTGACTACAGGTTATCTGATGGTTTTGTTGACAGAATAGTAAATGACAATGGTAGCAGTTGGGCAATGTTTACAGATTATGACTTGTCGGGTCGACCTCATCGTGGAGAGGCTAGTGATGGTAATGTCTTGGAACTTGACTTCGATGCACTGGGTGCAGTGACAGGGATAACACCACCAGGGAAGCCAAAGCATGAATTTGTTTTTAATGGTGTTGGTATGGTTAGTGACTATATAGCCCCAGAAGAAGGTGCTGTTGAGCGAAATACCCATTACGAACTTGATCGCGATAAGAAAATAGATTGGATTGATCTTCCAGATGGTACAAAGCTGGATTTTGGTTACCACCCAACAAAAGGGTACCTTGAATTATTAGCTTGGGAGGGTTTGGATTTTAATTTGGGTTATCACCAGTTTACCGGACAACTAGAAACAATCGGGTCCCCTTACGGTGTTATAAACGAATTGGGATACGATGGTTCTCTGCTAGCAAGTGAGGATTTAGCTGGGGATGTTAGTGGTAGCGTTGTTTTCGAATATAACAATGATCTCCTTATAAATTCGATAAAGGTCAATGGAAGTGGAATAGTATATGAGTACGATGAGGATGGTGTCTTAATTTTGGCAGGGGGGCTTGTTCTGGTACCTGATAACAACAACGGGTTACTGAGAAGTACCACTCTCGACAATATATCGACTCTGACTACACCCAATATGTTTGGAGAAACCTATAGTTATGACGCCAAGTATGGAGGAAGCACTCTCTATGCTTTTGAAGTGTCGAAGCGCGATGACTTTGGACGTGAGATTGATAAAACTGAAACAGTTGAGGGTATTACGAAAAACTACCATTATGACTATGATTTGAGTCATCGCCTCTGGAAAGTTTCTGTTGATGGGGTTCTGGTGCGAGAGTACGGGTTTGATGATAATGGAAATCGTACGCACGTGGATGGTGTACTTTTAGGCCAATATGATAATCAGGACCGTTTAACGAGTTACGCGGGTAACAACTATCAATATACAGATAATGGCGAATTGAGATTTAAAACGAATGTTAGTACAAACCAGGTTACTGAATATGTCTATGATGCATTTGGTAATCTGGCTAACGTAAAACTTCCAGGTAAAGACATTGACTATATTATTGATGGACGAAGTCGCCGTGTTGGTAAAAAAATTGCTGGTGCGAAAGTGCAGGGATTTCTTTATGCGGATCAGTTAAATCCGATAGCGGAATTGGATGGAAGTAATAATGTAGTTTCTCAATTTGTGTATGGAGATAAGGGGAATGTCCCTTCTTATATGGTGAAGGGTGGAGATACCTACCGGATAATAAGTGATAGTCGAGGTAGTGTTAGACTTGTTGTTGATGCCGATACAGGGGCTGTTTTTCAACAGTTGGATTACGATGAATTCGGTAATGTATTGAATGACACTAATCCTGGGTTTCAGCCTTTTGGGTTTGCTGGTGGTATCTATGATAATGATACTAAACTTGTACGGTTTGGGGTGAGAGATTACGACGCGAGCATTGGTCGTTGGACGGCAAAAGATCCTATTCTGTTTAATGGTGGACAGACCAACCTCTACATTTATGTGAATAATGATCCGATTAATTCTATTGATCCAAATGGTTTATGCCCTTGGTGCGCAGGCGCTGCGATTGGAGGTATTGCAGGTGGTATAAGCTCTTTTGCCGGAGGGTTAGCTGCGGGTCAGCGTGGCATGGATCTCTTTATAACTACGACAATTGGTGCTGGGACGGGTGCAGCATTTGGCGTTTTCAATCCTTTTGCAGCTGTATCTTCTGCTTTAGCGCGAACAAGTCTCAATGGTGCACTCGGTAGCGTAGTAGGTCAATTATCGGCAATGGCGCGTGATGAATGTGTAGAATTTTCATCTTTGCAAGTCGGTCTTAGCGCTATACCTGGACAGCAAGCGTATTTGGGTGGGCCGCTTATTGCTCTTCGTTATCGAACGGGAAATATAATACATAATGTTGTTGGTTCTAGTATCGCGGCAGGAGTACAATTGGGAATGTTTGGCGTATTAAGAGGTTCTATTCAAACGGGAATTGGGATATTAGCCAACCAAAAGTAATGGACGTGGATGTTAAAAAACCTAGGGAGTTTAATTGGCCTATGGATATAGGAGGTTTTACTAGTTTCGTGGTTGTTGTTCTAAATGTTATTTTTTCAATAATAGTATTAGAGCTATGGCTGAGAATGGAGAATAAAATTAAGTCTAGATCCTGGATGGCTATAAGCGGCATATTAATTTTATTGGTTTTTGGTGGATTGCTAGGTTCTTTACATTATAGCGTTAAAATATTTGTTCCAAACCTATCCTCGCGTGAATTAGGGTATGCCTGGTTAGGCTGGATAGGTATTATGTTAGTATATTTATTGAAATTCTTCGCTCCTAGACGAATGTATTATAGTTTTTTTAAAGAGAAAACGGGGTCAGAGGATATATAAATAAACCAACGGGGTAAGTTACGCTATGGGGGCAGACTTCAATTTTTGACTTTAAGTGGCTAGTGCCCGCCCAGAAATAGGTGTTTTGTAAAAATACCTATTTAAGCGAACAACATGTTATTTACGAAGCCTGTAAATAATTCTGTGTAACTGCTTGATTTACATGTAATCAGTTAAGCGGTTTTCGAATTCAATCATAAACCGGTTTAATGCCGGTTTTCAATCCCTTATTGGCATCATCCATTATTTTGAAGCTTGCTGTCACGCACGATAAACAACCTTCTTTGCGGAATCATCAGTTGGAAATAGCTTACGCTTTTTTACCGCTTTTCGAATAGCGCTATTGAGTGATTCAATGGCATTTGTGGTGTAGATAACCTTACGGCAAGTTTGTGTGACTTCAACAAACGGCTTAATTTACACTAAGACCTCCGCAAATGGCAGACAGGCATCATCGCACCCAAACAAAATGTTACAGGGAGTTTCATTCGTCATTGCAGAGTTGTTTTCGAATCAGGTTGCCGTTTTTGAATTTTTCTCAAGGGCTGCCTGATAATTCTACGGTAACAACCGTTCTGGCTCACATGAGCCCTGAGGAGGCGCGATCGGGTCACTAAAAAGGTTGCAGGATTAAAATGAGCAGAAAAATTCAAGCTGGAGTTTTAAAAAGAAAGCTACAAATAGGACTTGTTGATATTGTCGAGGTTATAGATTGGGGAGGGGCTGAGCTATCTTTATGTGATGAATTGGATGAGGACCTAGGTGAATTGGCGTCAATGTCAATGCATTGTTCTAAGGACGAAATTACAATACTCAGCTTTCTTGAAAAAGGAGCGCCAGAATTATCAATTCATAAGGAGTTATTTCGTGATTTCTTGAGTAAATCAACATTCGATGAAGCTAGTGCAAGAATGGTAGCTGGATGTATGGAAAGCCTTGAACTTATAGGCCCTTCTTTGTTTGGGAATAAGGCTGGTTATTTTAAGTGTGCTTTTGAAGATGCCGATTTGGGAAATTATAGTGATGCTAAAACAATTCAAGCAGAGCTAATTGACTTTTTGACGCAGAGGTTATTATTTATGGATGATGGTTGACTCGGTTGATTGTATTCAATGATGCTGGTCGAACTAAGGAGCGAATAGTTACCGGGCTCCATAGTGTTTTTTATAATTATGATGCCAAAGGGTGATTCGAATCAGATACTCAGGGCGAGGGGCCTTATGCTCGAAGTACTGTGGTTGACTACCATGGATATGGTGGGGGGCATGCGCAATATAATAAGCATGCTTCAAATTTGTTTAGTCAATATTGCAAGCAGAATAATATAAATCCTTCGAAGATGACTGTTGTACAGGCAAAGGACTTTTATAATAATTTCTTCAAGAACAACCCCCATATAAGGGAGTTTAATATGGCTACCCGTGGTCCGTATCCTGCGAAATATAGGATGACCAATTCTCCAGTTTTTATAAGGGGCGTTGGGGCGATGATGTTTATTGATATATTTATACAGTCTTATAAGATGTATAAGGTTGATCAAGGGTGTAGTCCACCATGGTGTGCTTAAATATGGAAATTAATCGTTATCATTTCCCGGGTTATTTTTTAAGGCCTAGTTCGTCTGGCGAGTGGTCGCACCTAATTGGTGGGGACTGTAAGTTGCCCGGTGCAATTTTTCCAGGTTCAAATAAAGCACTTATTCAAATTGCATCGCTAGATTTGACTGATTCTCGACTGTCTGACTTAGGGTTAAGTACGGACGTTCTTCCTTTATTATATGGGGGGGCATGCGCGGCAGGTGAGGGGCGGCTTTGTTATTCGGTAAAGGGCGGCAGCATCCAAATATTGGAGTATCAAGAAGGGGCTGTGTATGATGATTTTCCGTATTCAAACTACCCTGTTGCATTCGAAGGCGTTTCAGCAAGCTTGCATTTGTTGACAGCGCAGGAGCAGGCCGTGTTTACACAGTTAAATTGTTGTAGCGATGACGACTGGTTTGAGCTTACCCAAGTAAAGCATCAAGATATGTCGCTTCCTCAGCATATGGTTGGGGGGGAGCCGTATTTGATAGGAGGGGTAGAAAATGCGTCTGTTTGCCCCACCTGTGCACAACCTATGGCTTTACTGGCCACTGGCGGAAATGCCGCGTACGTTGATAGCAGAGGTTTTTTGGGGAATGATTTTGTTCAGTTGGTATACGAGTTTTGTCTCAAGTGCTCGACTGTTGTGCAAAATATTTACTCGGATTAGAGGGTGAGATCTGAGGAGAAGTCCATCGAATTTCTATTTTCTAGGCTGGATAGTTTTCGTTGGACGCTGAGCTTGACTTCGATGCACTGGGTGCCGATTCCAGTAAATAAGGTTATGTAGTGCTTGTTATGTTGAGGATCTAAAATGGATAATAAGTGGGTTGATCAGTTGAGTGCTATCAAAAGACTTAGAAAAGATGCGTATAGATTAGATTCTAAAATCATAATTATGCTAGCTGCTGGTGTTGTTTTATCTGGTATAAGTCCGGGGTTGGCGTGGATTGGAGGTGTTCCAGCATTTTTTCTATTTTATAGAAAAGTAGTTAAATCGGCACATGCTCCATGCCCAAGGTGTAAGGAGCCTTTTGGGGTGGCGCAGAAATGGCCTTTAGGGGTTGGGGGGGATGAGTGTCAAAATTGTGGGTTAGAGTTGAAGTTGGCTGAAAGCGATAGTGAATCCGATGGTGGGCCGTAAAGTGGGAATGTTGGTGTGGTTGTTGTACGGCGGGAAATAAAATAATCACATTAATCCCCAAGGTTTTTTCAGTTTTTTAAAGCAAAAATATGCAGAACAATTCAATCGTTTTTATCAAATAACGTTCGATATTTGAGGCAGGTTTACACTTTTCATATCTTTTGTAAGATAGCAGGCCTGTAACTTGTTGATACTCCTGAGTTATTCATTCACTCACTCATTCGTTTATAAAAAAGCTTCTGTATAAAGGAAAATAGGTGATGCATAAATAACCTATTAACAGGTATTATGGCGCTCAATTGATTAGGGCTGTAATGACAAATCTAGTGATAGTAAAAGGTAAAATACAAACGTGAAAGACTGCAATCAGTGTGGCAAGTGTTGCACGAAATACAGCGACGGCGGGTTGTCTGCATCGGCAGAGGAAATTCAATCGTGGGATAGGTATAGGCCAGATATAGTCCGTTATGTTAAGAATGGAGAAATTTGGGTGGACCCAGACTCAGGAGAGCCACTAACCTTGTGTCCGTGGCTTCGAAAAGAGCCCAATCAACCCAAATATACCTGTGATATCTATGAGGACCGCCCCGACGATTGTCGATATTACCCTACCCGAATAGATGAAATGGTTCGGGATGAATGTGAAATGATCGAGGTAAGGGATTTGGCACAGCCGAAGCGTGCCCAAAAAGCCCTAGACAGACTAATGGCGGACAGCCGACCTCCCTGTGGCTGACCTGGATCTTAACGTTGCGTTACGTGGTATTAGGACTTTTTCGCTTGCGCAATATCGTAGCCAAATCGACCTTTACCACTGCGAGCGTTGGTTTCACCGGATTCAGTGAATGCTACTTCAAACTGTGAGAAGCTTAGCGAGATGGTCTCACCCGGCTCACCATCGCCAGAAGCACCAATGGAATAACTGCTGATAAGCGTGTCTTCTAGTGTATACGTTAGGAACTCTTCTAACTGATCTCCACCCGTAGTAACAAAGTGGATAAGTACTTTTTTACCTTTTGTGCCAATGGTTGACTCTTGAACAAGTAACGGTGTGGCTTTATCAACAACTTTGGTTAGCGTTATTTCGCTAACGCTAGGGCGAGAAGCTTCGCGGTTTGCCATGCGACCTGCATTTTGAGAAATTGCGCGGCCTACACCCCAGTTAAAACTTGAAATTTCGATCATTTTCTCGAAACCTTTCGCGGTAATGTTTCCTTCGATGCCTTCAATTTCTAAGTAAATAGCCATGGTAATAGTCCTGTTATGGTTAAATTGGTATTTAATGTTGATAAGATAGGTTGTTCTTGTTTGCTAATTTATGGTGGAATTATTACAGACGTTGATGGCTTTCGAAAGGTGTATCCATGTGAATATTGCCGCTAATTAGAGAGTAAAAATACGGCCTCAGGTTTGATAAGCGTAGGTAAAGAGATTTTATGAATGAGTTTAGTCGTGAATGTTGAGAGTAGATACAGTGGACCTATTTGAGAGTGAAGCAGGGCAGCTATGCAATAGGTTACCAAAGGATGGCTGTGTGAAATATTATGGCACTATAATGTCTTCTTCCGATGCAAGCAGATATTTTGAGGTTTTACTGCAAAGCATTGAGTGGAAAAATGACGAGGCCGTTATTCTGGGGAAGCGTATTACTACTAAGCGGAAGGTCGCATGGTATGGTGATGAGCCGTTTGAGTATACCTATTCGAAGACTACTAAACGAGCATTGCCCTGGACTCCTGAGCTATTGCGGTTGAAAGCTGTTGTGGAAGAAGAAACTGGAGAGGGATTTAATTCGTGTTTGCTCAATCTCTATCACAATGGTTCAGAAGGAATGGCTTGGCATAGTGACGGTGAAATCTATTTAAAGAAGAATGGAGCGATTGGCTCGTTAAGCTTTGGAGCGGAACGAAAATTTTCGTTTAAGCACAAAGAAACGAAAGAAAGCGTTTCGATGGTTCTACAGCATGGAAGTTTGCTTATTATGAAAGATGAAACGCAGCGCTTTTGGTTGCATCGGTTACCGCCAACAAAAACGGTAACAACCCCAAGGGTTAATCTTACGTTTCGAACAATTGATGTGCAAAATAGCCGCCAAGGAAAGTAGTATGGGTAATCTATTATGAGAAATAAAGCGGTGCGATTAATCTGCCCACGATGTTTTTTTATATTGATGAAAGAGGACGTGAAAGGTCAGGAGGTTGATCACTGCATTCGTTGTGGCGGGACATTTATTGAAAAAGGCAAAGAAAACATTGTTCTTGGAAAAACAGCATCGCCTGATATTTGGAAAGGAACTGAGATTTGTGAAAAAAGAGCTTCAGAAAAACTGGTTTGTCCTGTCGATTATCATACCCTAAATACTTATCGAGTAGAGTTTGATAAAGAAAAAGTAGAGGTTGATACCTGCCCAGAATGTGAAGGGTTATGGATAGATCCTAAAGAAGGTAAAAAGCTTCTCGATATTGTATTGCATGCAGGTCAAAGTGATTCGTCAACATTAAATGAAAAACCTGGTGTTACGTCGTACTTATTTCAGTTATTCAGTGGAATGCCTGTCGAAGCGTGGAACCCAGTACATCATAAGCCTGTATTAACGTTTGGCCTTATTGGAATATTGATTGTAGTTTTTATATTACAGCTCACCCAGGTAGAAATGCACTCATTATTTGTTCTTGTTCCTGCACGATTCCTGTCAGGTGACCAGTGGTGGACACTTATCTCAGCAGGCTTCTTACATGGCGGTATTGCGCATCTTTTAGGTAATCTTTACTTTCTTTATATATTTGGCGATAACGTAGAAGATTATATTGGGCGGTTGCGATTTGTTGTGTTGTATATGAGCAGCCTAGTGCTTTCAACGCTGAGTTATACCTTGATAAGGTCGGATTCTGAATCTGGATTTTTGGGAGCTTCTGGAGCAATAGCAGGATTGATGGGGGCGTATTTTGTGCTGTTCCCAAAAATAAAACTGTATTTTACCATACTGTTTATTCCTATTCGGCTCAATGTTGTTTGGTACCTGGCGGCCTGGCTGGTATTTAATGCGGTGATGATGGCATCTGGTGTCGCGGGGATTGCGTGGTCGGCGCATATAGGTGGTTTTGTGGTTGGAATAATGTTTGGGGTATTGTTTCGGTTTCAGTCGATTCAGGATCATATTCAAACGAAGTGATGGCTGAAGGCCTGGAACTGTTTTTATCTAGTGTTGGTTTAATACTCTTATAAGTTGCGTGGCTGTGTCGAGTTGCATCAGTATTTTCTAATACAGGAATGAGTCTGAAATGGATATAAGTCGACACCATAGTGGAGTGTTGGTTAATTGAGAACTAGATTGTAACCGAATCACTGTTGCCTTTCATTCTGTTCAAT
>MAAB01032324.1_pt1 | contig 57191 bp, 45 predicted proteins | sample 1115991 | NCBI WGS metagenome assembly MAAB01 (sample SAMN04961124, study PRJNA320927) | seawater metagenome | isolation source: sample BD02T18 sea water enriched with oil for 18 days | place: USA:Gulf of Mexico | collected 2013-07-27 | reverse complement strand
AGCAACCGCTTGAGAGACACGCACCCAACAACTACTTTTTTGGTCGTACCCGTTATTTCTATCCCAATGAAAGTGCACTTTAATGCGGCCGTGTTCATCGGTGTAGATTTCTTCTCCCGATGGGCCTGTCACTATTGCGGTTTCGGTACCGGTGATTTTATTAACAACATCTGTGCGAGCCGGCCGATAGATTACATCATTAGGGATTAAACTAACGGTTGCTTGGTAGGAGTAACAGACACCATTAAGAAGACGAAACAGTCAGACACACGACTAATGCGCCGACTGCAACTGATTGAGAAGTTAGGGATAACTAAGAAGCGACAGTTATTACAGATTATTGATACGTTTGTTGAGACTGAATAGCTTTCGACAATTCGAGCTTCGACGCTCACTAAGCTAGCGTCAAATAAAGTTGACTTGTTTCGAACTATAAAGAACTGTCAAAACTCACCTCGCCTACACTCAACAACTTTATTCTCTCATTCGACCAAAACTCTCTGTCACCAAGAAAAACACCTTCTTTATCACGATATAGTAATATTGATGTTCCATTTGCAATCATTGCAACATTTCCGCCTGATCTACTTAGCACGTTTGAAAGAAGCAACACAATTTCATCTTGCCCCAAAATAATATTTTTATGCCCACTTAAGGTAAACGAAAATAAATTATTGCAACCCTCAATATCTTTGACTGACAGTAGAGCTTCAAAATCATCCTCATCAGGCTCAGACATAACTAATTCGACATTTGCAGACCTGTATTCTCCTTGATCAATTATTTGAAACGAAGTTGGTATGAGTAATACCAACTCATCGTATTTCTGTTCATTTGAAAAAAATATTTCAATCTCAACTGACATAACTCACCTATTGCCTATAAAATCAAATCGAACAAGATCGCTTGATCCTTTTGGTATTACTATAACTTCATCCAAATTTGGTAAACTAGAAGACTTCCTTGTAAGGAGCTCCTGCAATTCTGTCGGCGTAACAGCCGTATCATTTAAGTTAACCACCAAATTTCTAGTTTGTTGGTTTTTGCGAACAGACCCACCTTCTGGTAACTTTACCTTCTTCCCTAAGGTTTTATTTTTGACGTCTTTCAGTATTTGACTTGCATTGTTCGACACTGGAGATAGGACATCAAAGACTCTTCCTTCAATTGTCAAATCTGGATTTTTTCCATTTGGAAGTTGAATCGGCGTTTGATCTACCTTGAAGCCATTTCGAGCAATTATCTCTGCTGATTCATTCTCCCTAGTCAGCCCTCTTCGCACTTCAGTTCCTGCGCCTTTAGGTATCGAAGTTGGCCCACCAACGGGTTTTCCTCCAATCATTCCAGTTAGTTCGATCCGTGAAGTCGCGGGCTCTAAAGTTAAATTCCTGAATCTACTGTTTAGAACAGAACCCAGCTCTGGCATCCTATCAGTATTTTTACTATCAGCAACACCTAATTCATTCCCATGCGAACTAAACTCTACCTCACTCGGTTTATCCAGTTTAACCTTTACAGTATCCCCTGTATGTCCCGTTTTCACCTTTCTTAACTTCACGGCCTTTAACTTATCCGCCAGCTTTTTAAGTACCTTACCCAGCTCTGTTAACTTCCCAACATGACGACTAGACTTCGCTGCGACGGCTGCAACCCCCAACCCTCCAGTTAATGCCACAATCACCGCACCCAATACAATCTCAAATATCGCACCACCGGCAAACTCTGCCCACTCGGTTCGATCTTGGGCTTGAGCAAAGTCTTTTGCGAACTGTTTAATCAGTGTTCGAGAAGCTTCATCATCAAACAGGTATCCCGTTATCTCATACGCCTCTGCGATTACCTCGGCTGTCACTTTATCTGGATCAAAGCCTAAGGCTTCTACTAGCTCTTTATGATCCGCTATCTCAATGTTCTTTTTGTACGTTGCAGCCCACTCTTCACTGTCACTGCTGTAACTCTTCCAGGCGACAAGTAATTTTCGGTGTAGGATATCCACCGGATGTACCACGTCTTTTACATCATTTATCCACGTCAGCAAACCTACCGCACCTTTCCAAATGCCTTTCTTAATGGAGAAATCCATTTCCATAGCGTCTTGCAGAATATTATGATCACTGCGATTATCGGCAAGTGACTTCGCATCGGCCTTTTCCTTCGCAACCATTGCTTGAAAGATTTGTGTCATTTCTTGGCGAAGCTGTACCACTTCTGATGCGACAACCGTTTCACCCACGGTAACTTGTACGGAGCCTTTTGGTACACCTTGCAAACTGGCTTTACCATTTGCATCTAAGGTACCTTTCTTTTCAGATCCATCGGCGAGTATGGCTTGGTATGGAAACCCTTTGGCAGGGCTTCCATCTGGGCGCAGACATTCTATCTCAGCCTTTTTTTGTTCTGGCGGTAACGGGGCGTTACTAACAACATTGGGGCCTCTTACAACACTGGCAAGTACAATATCATCTGACTGAACCGCTTTGGCACTACCTGATGCTAATGCTATCGCTTCATTTTTTTGCTGCTTGGCTTTGGCAGCTTTTGAGACCTTGCCACTTTTATCATCTTTAGGTGCTTGTGGGGCCACCGGTGCTTCGGGCGATGCGGCTTTAGCTGCACCACCCCCACCACCGCTGTTAATTTTTACCATCGCCCCTTTAATAGTAACGCCTGAGGGGTTAAGGGCAATCAGTCCACTTCCCGCCTTCATCACCACTTCCGTACCAGCTTCAATCACCAATTGCATACCGGCTTTTAAATGAATCTCTTGGGCTTGGGCGATGTAGTTTTTTCCGGCTTTAATATGGGTATCTTTTCCGGCCTGGCGGGAATGACTTTTTCCAACACTAAGGTTATGTTGCTTATCCACCGTTTGATGATTGTCTTTACCAATTTTAGTGAACGACGCTTTATCCACCGAGTGATGTTCATCATTATCAATAGTTTCACGCCAATCATTCTTCACTAACATATCCACGTCTTTTTCTGCGTGGATAAAAATTTTCTCATTACCTTTTTTATCTTCAATACGTACTTCATTAAAACCACCACCATTCGGTGTGCTCAGCGTTTTTAATGAGGATCTTGTTTTATTGGCGGGCAATGGATAAGGAGCAGGGTGCTGTCCGTTGTACAAACGCCCGATCACAATAGGACGATCTGGTAAACCAGATTCGTAGGCAATCATCACCTCTTCACCAGCAACCGCTTGAGAGACACGCACCCAACAACTACTTTTTTGGTCGTACCCGTTATTTCTATCCCAATGAAAGTGCACTTTAATGCGGCCGTGTTCATCGGTGTAGATTTCTTCTCCCGGTGGGCCTGTCACTATTGCTGTTTCGGTACCGGTGATTTTATTAACAACATGTGTGCGAGCCGGCCGATAGATCACATCATTAGGGATCAGACTAACGGTTGCTTGGTAAGAGTAAGCTGCTGTACTCGCACCCTCTTCTAACGATTGTGGTTGTTGGCTTTTATGATGAACCTGAGTGATTAAGTACTGACGATTAGCACTATTTCTAGGGTGGCCTTCAATTGCCACGACATAACCTGGCTGTAAGCGCTGGCTATTGGTTTTAATGGTCGCGGTAAAGGCGAAGGTATTTAGCGCATCAACACGTAATTGAGCATAACGCTTACCTTCTTCTGGGGTTTGATAACAACCGGGGTAATGGTATTGCTCAAAATCCCCCCGAGCGCCAGCTCCATTAGCAGCTGCACTGCTCAACAAAGATAAGCTGGGCTTTTCAAAGAAGTAGTCTTGCAAACTGACTTTGCCAGTAGCTACCCCCTGAATACAGCGGTAATCATAAAGAGACTCTTTACCGGGCACCAATCCGGTAACCGGGTGATAGGCAATCCTAGCCCCCCCCGGTAAGGCCCTAAAACAGCTGTTTTGATCGCCAATAACCATGGTGTGCTTATCTAGCGCGTGCTCAAAGAAGTAGAAAATACCCTCTTCTTCCATCAAGCGGCATATAAAGTCCCAATCGGTTTCTTGGTGTTGTACGCAGTATATGCGCGGTGGATAACTAGGGGTTAAAGAAAAACGTACGTCAGCACCTCGAATACCCGCATCCCCTAATACTGTTTTGATAATTGCCGGTACAGATTGATCTTGGAAAATACGACTCCCGCTGCGGCTCTGTAAATACCAGGGTTTCGGGGCAACCGTAAGTTGAAACTGGGTAAAACGGCGGCCTTGGTTAACCTGGGCTGCATCAATAATCTCACCGTGCAGTAAGCGATGTGTACTGGGATCAACAAGCGTTAGCAACCCAGACTTCGACAAAAAACTATCAGCCGTCATCGTGCCATTTTCACAAGCGACATCAAGGGAGAACGAAAATAACCCTGATATAAACTCATTCCCTGAGAAGCTGAGTACACGAACCTCGTCATCACTGCCAATTAGCTCAAACACTAAACGCGTGATGTTGGCTGGAGTATTCATCGGTGGTTTCCTTGTCGACTAGATAAATGCTGTACGAGCGGCCGATATAGAGGCCTGGCTATTCATAAGGAGACGAATAAAGCGCAAGGAAATGAAGGGTAATGGGAGGGGAATCAAATATTACCCTTCACCTGTACAAATATTGCACTCTTAGAACCCTCTTCTATACTGGTAAGCCAATGAAATTATCCCTCTAACTCCCAGTATCCTTACAATTAGCAATGCCATTTCACATTCTATTTTGCAATATTAATGCAAAATAATGGGTATACGCTGTAGACTCTCGCAAATATACATCGTAGACTGAATCTCATCGTTCACTTATAAAGCGATCTGGAACACCTTAGGTGTTCCCTCGTTTCGTAACGTAATAAGCCATTACCGGCAATCCCTAGAGAGGAGAACACTCATGTATATTGGCCACACGCTTCCACAACGTCCTATTTCATTTGACGAATTTGATCCAGATTATCTTGCTAACTATGTTCGCGAGAACATCCTTCCAACCCTTGAAGGTCGCCGTAAGCAGATCTGTCAAAACTTCGTTGATCACGCAACACATGAGTGTAAAGGTGATTTATCCGGTCTTTTGGCTACCTGCTCTCAAAATAGCCAAGACTATCGTCGCTGGGGTACAGGGGATGACGGTTTAATGGATGGCATTCAGCCACAGTCTTATGATGAGCTTGAAGTATTTTACGGCAACCTAATGGCTTTCACTCTATTTGTTATCCACCTAGAGTTAGAGAAATTTGTCGTTGGTGAAGACACGCTTTGTATTGAAGGTAACGTTCACCAAATGTACCCAGCTGCGATGCTTCCTGTTGCATTTGGTCTTGACGTTGACGACGCTGATGATGAAGAAGCGGTTTATATGCTAACGATTCGTATGGCACTGTTCTTTATCTTTGACAAAGACGGTATCGGTACTGGTGAGCAGTCTTACACTAACGGCGATCCTACAATTGAAAGCTTTGTGAAAGTTCCTAAAGATAAAGTACCTCAGCGTTTTTGGGACAACTTGAAAAAGTTCGGTGGTGATGACGAGTAATCGTTAATTCTTACACCATTAATTTTTACACGTTGTACCTAGCTGCCGATAACCGATACTCATCCCCGTTATCGGCAGCCATTCAAACAAACAAAGCCGGAGATTTAATATGGTGGATTTATCTAAACTCCCCCCGATTCCCAAAGATAGCAAAGTCCGTCAAGCCATGGGGCTTGGTATTGGTATTTGGGATTACATGGAAAAAAACAATCGCGAGCTTGGCGACACATTCACTCTAACATTACCTCGCCAGGGGCCTATGGTTTGGACCAGCGATCAAAAAATGATTGCCGATATTCTTCGTCTAAAACCAGAACAGGTTGATGCATCCCTAGTACAACTCCCAATGGATCTCGGTGAAAACAATACTGTTTTTTTGAATGGCAAAGCGCACCAAGACTCTCGAAAAATTGTTATTCCACAATTTAACACCAATAAATTAAAAGGCCGTGCAACCACAATGCACGAAATTGTTACCGAGCACATTAACTCGTGGACAATTGGCCAAGAACTGAATATTCCACGTTTAATTGGTGACATTACCCTAGACGTAATCTGTTACACCATTTTTGATTTACGCCATGGTGAACGAAAAGAAAAATACAAAGAGCTCATGCTACATTGGATGCTTGAGGCCACAAGTGATACAAACTTCACCTTAGCTCAAATGGTGGGCGCTAAAGATTGGCGTCGATGGTTAAACAAGAAGTATCTGAAACGTACTGCCGAAGGAAAAATGGGTAACGGCAAAAAAGGTATTTTCCCTTGGAAGCGTGCCGTTGATCTTAAAATTCAACTAGCAGCAATGATTCGCGAAGACATTGAAGCCGCTCGCGCCAATGTTGATGAAGACGCCATTGACATGCTTTCGATTCTTTCTCGTGCTACGAATGAAGATGGCAGCCTACTCGACGTAGAGCGTGTTATTTCTGAATGTGTTGGTTTGATGATAGGTGGCCATGAAACAAGTGCAGCAACAGGCGCTTGGTTCGGTATTTGGATGCAGCAACGCCCTGACGTTAACCAGAAAATTTGCGATGAAGTAATCGAGTCAATGCAAAAAGAAGGTAAATACGACGCAATCATCAATTCTGAATTGCCTTACGTAACGGCCTGTTTAAACGAATCTCAACGCTTAACACCTTCTGCTGTTGGTTTTATCCGCTGGTTACGACATGACACACAAATTGGCGATTGGAACATACCTGCTGGTACTGCCGTTCTGCCCAATATCTATTTAACCCATCGTCGTGAAGATATTTACGGTAAAGACGTATTAGACTTTAAACCTGAGCGCTGGCTTGGTGGTGCAAAGAAACCCAAACCAACGGAATTCTTACCGTTCGGTGGTGGTCGACGAGCTTGTGTTGGTATGAACCAAGCCCGTCAGCAGCTACGCATCATATTTGGTGAATTTGCGCGCCGTGTTGAGTTTACCTCTGAGTTTGATGGCAAAACTGACATGCCTCGTTCTCGCATGATTGGCGGTCAAACTGAGCCAGAAAAAGGTGCGTTTGTTACGGTTAAAACAATACGTCCAGAAAATTACGGGTTTACCGAGCAATCAGCAGAAAAAGAAGCGGTTACTGCCTAGCCGCTAACTTTTAATCTTTTTGTACAACCACTGAGCCTTCTTACCCAGAGGGCTCAGTCACAAAAAAACCGATTTCAAAAGAATCGGTTTTTTTGTGACTGCTTATTGTAAATTTTCAATAACACATCATTACAACAGCGATAAAATTACGGCAGCGGCAAAAAACGACCATTAAAAAAGCCTTGTAGCATTTCGCTACAAGGCTTTTATCTAAAAAATCGATTAACTCGTCTTTAGAAATTAATAATCCTGCGTCGCAATAACCACTTCCATACCGTCCATTTCATCAGATACGGTAACCTGGCAAGACAGTCGAGAACTTTCTTTGTAGTAATCTGTGCTCGTCACTAACTGGTGCTCATCTTCACCGCCCTTACCTGTTAATGACGCCCATTTACTTTCGATATAAACATGGCACGACGCACATGAACATACACCACCACACACGGCTTCAATGTCGTCATATCCGTTATCACGCAATTCTTCCATTAAGGTATTGCCTGATGTGGCATCCAGACTACTAACTTCACCCGCTAGATTCGTTACTTGAATTGTTGGCATCTCACTCTCTCCAGTTTTTGAAACAAACAATTGGGTAGCTAACACTAAGCAAACTACGCAAAATTGTTAAATAGTATGTTATTTACTAAATATTTTTTATTGAACCAGCACTTTTTGGTATAAACAGTAGCTCGATCACTCGGTGCAAGCCGTAGCACTTAATATAAGGGGTTACTTATACCATTACGTTCACTGTGCTTTTAACTTGACTCGTAGAGTATACACCGTATAGTAGAAACACTGGCAAATCAAGCGCAATAGACGCTTCATCATCTATAAAAATTAAGTATTATAGGTGCACCCATTTAGAGAACTTATTCAGCAGTAGAGAGGCAACCATGTCTGACGCAACACCATCTCAAGAAAACCCCGTTTGTTTAATTATTGGCGCAAGCCATGCTGGTGCACAATTAGCCACCAGTGTCCGTAAAGAAGGTTGGACTGGTCAGATTATTGTACTTGGGGATGAAGAGGCAATGCCTTATCACCGTCCACCACTTTCAAAAGCATTACTTGTTGGCGATAAAGCCGCTGACGAGATTGATATTATGAAAGCCAAGGTTTATGAAAAAGCCGATGTGACCTTTAAGCTCGGTGTGCGTGTTGAAGCTATCGACCGTGCCAACAAATCTGTCACCCTTGTCAACGGTGACAGCATGGCTTATGACAAGCTAGCGATCTGTACCGGCGCTCGTGTACGCTATTTAGACATCCCTGGAGGAAAGCTCAAAGGGGTTCACTATATTCGCACCCTAGCCGATGCTCTGGCGCTGAAAGCCGAAGCAAAAGAGGGCAACAAAGCCGTTATCGTTGGTGGTGGTTATATTGGTTTAGAAACCGCTGCATCACTTCGTAAGTTAGGCATGGAAGTCACTGTGCTTGAAATGATGGGTCGTGTACTGGAACGTGTTACTGCTCCAGAGATGTCTGAGTACTATGCCAAGCTACACACTGGCCATGGCGTAAAAATCATTACTGAAGCACAGGCGTTGGAATTACAAGGTGGTGACCGTGTTGAGAAGGTTATCTGCAACAATGACCTTACCCTTGAAGCCGATATGGTCATTATAGGTATTGGTGTCATCCCTAACACCGAATTAGCGGAACAGGCAGGATTAACCGTTAGTAACGGTATAGAAGTCAACGAATTCGCCCAAACGGATGACCCTGACATTGTGGCCGCCGGCGACGTGACTTTCCACCCAAATAGCATCTTAGGATTTAGCCTGCGTTTAGAGTCGGTTCCTAATGCAATGGAACAAGCGAAAACAGCAGCAGCAACGATCTGTGGTAATGAGAAAGTCTATAGCGCATTACCTTGGTTCTGGTCTGATCAGTATGATGTGAAACTACAGATCGCCGGTTTTAACATGGGATATGACAACGTCATTCTCCGTGGCAACCCCGATGACAACAAGTTTGTAGGCTGGTATATGAAAGGTGATACCATTCTTGCGGCTGATTGCGTCAATAGCTCAAAAGAGTTTATGACTGCGAAAAAGCTTGTTGCACAAAAGGTTAGTGCTACCGCTGAACAGTTATCCGATGTGGACTTTGACCTAAAGTCATTGCTTAGCTAGTCTGATTAGCATCAGAGTAAGAGATCATATAACGCTCTCTTACTCTGATGCTGTTTAATATCCACCCTTCATTAACTCCTATTTAACCCCGCGCACTCTTTGCCACCCGACCTACCACTCCCCCTCTCGTAAAACACAGTGTTTCATCAATACAACCATAACTTTTGCACCAATATTGCAATAATCATGCATAATTACTATGATGGTCGTCTGCCTGTTAACCAATACAGTCAAAAATAATCAGAAATCCGTAGAACTGGTAGCTAATTTCGTTAAATGCTCAAACAATCTATGGAAACAAGCAATCACTTAGAGGGAACACCCATGTCGGACAACGTATCAGTGGCCATTAAAGAGAAGGTTGCCCACCTGCTCAATCGCCGAGTTGGCCCTTACAATAGCTGGAACCCCGTCAGCCGCACCCAAGTATGGCAATGGTGTACCGCCATGGGGGATAACAACCCGTTATACCTTGATGATGAATATCGCCAGGATACAGAGTTCGACGATGTCACTGCGCCCCCTACGATGATGCAAATGTGGAGCATGCGAGATGCGCAAGGCAATTACGCTCCAGGGTCTACCGATAAAAACCCCTATGAGCTGTTGAGTGTATTAGAAGACAACGGTTATGCAGGTATTATGGCAGTAAGTTATGACCAGACTTTCCACCGATATTTGCAAGAAGGTGAACGTGTTCATCACTACACCACCCTGGTCAATATGACCGATCTAAAAACCACCGGCATGGGTAAAGGTTTTTTTGTTACTGAGTTGGCAGAATTTCTGACGGAAGATGACGAGAAATTTGCTGAAGCTGTCATTACTTACTTCCAATATGAAACACCCAAGAAGCAACCCGGTGCTAAAAAGCCAGGTTCTGATATTCAAAAAATCACTCGTGTTCATCCGGTTGAAAATTACGACAATGCACATTTTTGGCAAGGCCTACGTGATGGGGAATTACTGATTCAGAAATGTGATTCTTGCGCCACGCTGCGTCACCCACCACAACCAATGTGTAGCGAATGCCAATCGTTAGACTGGGGCACGATAGCAGCATCGGGTAAAGGCAGTATTTATACCTATACCGTTATGCATTATCCAGAAATCCCCCCGTTTGATTACCCCAATGCCATTGCATTGATTGATCTGGAAGAAGGCGTACGTATCGCCACACAGCTTACCGACATCAAACCCAACGACATCAAGATTGGCATGGATGTGGAAATGGTATTAACCGAAGTGCAAGACGATATGACACTACCGTTATTTGGCCCTATCGGTTCAGCAGCAAAGAAAAAGCAGGAGCAACAATCATGAGCGCCAATACAACCGCCAACGCAAGAACCAACATCACCGCTTCTGACGTTAAAATTGGCGATACTTTGCCAGAATTTTCACTGCCCATTACAGCACGCCTTGTTGTATCCGCAGCAATAGCGACGCAAGATTTCCAAGATGTACACCATGATAAAGCCGCTGCACAAGCCAAAGGTACACCGGATATTTTTATGAATATCTTATCCACCAATGGTTTTGTCGGTCGATATCTAACGGACTGGGCAGGCCCTGGTAGCCGCATTAAAAACCTAAAATTTAATTTAGGTGCACCGAACTACCCAGGGGACACCATGGTAGTTACCGGCGAAATAACAGAATTAAATGAAGATGGTGGTAACACCATTGCCAAGATTGAATTTCGAGGAAAAAACGGCATGGGTAATCACGTTAGTGGCTCTGCATTACTTCAGCTGGGAGCATCATCATGAGCATTTCTCGTAAAACCGCGATTGTAGGTATTGGCGCAACTGAATTTTCAAAAGACTCTGGCCGAACAGAAATGCAATTGGCATGCGAAGCTGTAAAAGCCGCATTGGATGACGCAGGCCTTAAGGGCAGCGACATTGATGGCATGGCTACTTTTAGCATGGACAACAACTGGGAAAACGAAGTATTACGTCAAGTGGGCGGCAAAGAATTAAAATTCTTCTCCCGCACAGAGTTTGGCGGTGGTGCCGCATGCGGGCCATTTGTTCACGCAGCAACCGCCATCAGTTCTGGGTTATGTGAAACCGTGGTGATTTATCGTGCGTTAAACGAACGCTCGGGTTTACGTTTTGGTAGTGGACAGTTATTTAATAACAACCCCATGGACCCAAACATTATTAACTTCAGTCATTATTTTCCTTACGGGTTTATGACACCTGCCGCGTGGATTGCATTTAGCGCTCGTCGTTATATGCATGAGTTTGGCGCAACCAGTGAAGACTTTGGTCGTGTTGCAGTTTCCATGCGAGATTTTGCAGCAACCAACCCTAACGCTTTTTTCTATGAGCGCCCAATCACTTTAGAGGAACACCAAGCCTCTCGAATGATCGCTGATCCATTGCGGTTATATGATTGCTGCCAAGAAAGTGATGGTGCTGTTGCATTTGTTGTGACCTCTGCAGAACGTGCAAAAGATTTGGCTAACACCCCAGCATTAATCGCTAGTGCTCGACAAAGTATCGTCAAAGACTCTCGGATGATGACGCCGTTTTATGGTGAGTCTATTTCAGGCATTCCAGAGTTTGATGCTTGTGCTGGAGAAGTTTACAGCATGGCAGGATTGTCGCCTGACGATATCGATATGGCATGTTTATATGATCACTTCTCTCCTTGGGTATTACCACAACTGGAAGCCTTTGGTTTCTGTGATCGTGGTGAAGCAAAAGACTTTGTAAAAGACGGTCATATTAGCCGCGGCGGAAAATTGCCCGTGAACACTCATGGTGGACAGTTAGGTGAAGCCTATATTCATGGCATGAATGGCATTGCAGAAGCCGTACGACAAATTCGTGGCACATCAGTTAACCAGGCGGGTGACGTGAACCGTGTGCTGATTACCGCTGGTGCAGGTGTACCTACCGGTGCAGCTATATTAGAAAAAGCATAAACGAATTCTTTTTGGAGCCAGTAGTATGAGTGACAATCAAAACGATACTAATACCAATACTGATACATCAATAATTCCGGAAGGTTTTACTGGAAGTGGTTACGCACCGTTCTCCAAACATATCGGGCCTTTTGTGTATAAAAAAGAAACCGATAGCGAAGGTAATGTTCAGGGTTCTGTTGGGGTTGTTATGACCGAAACCCATATCGGTGGTAATAACCGCGGACATGGTGGCTTAATGCTAACGATTTTGGATGAAGCCATGGGAATGACCGCTGCGTTGCAAAAAGGCGGTCAACCTGTAGTAACCCTTTCTATGCACAGCAATTTTATTGCTGGCACCACCCCAGGACAGTTTTTGCGAGCGACTGGCACCATCACCCAAACAACAGCCACCGTTGCTTTTGTTGAAGGCAAAGCCTGGTGTGGCGATACGTTAGTGGGAAGTGCCAGTGGTGTATGGAAGTATTTACGCAAACGCGATAAATAACCGACATTCATCACTCTAGTAACACAACAAACTTTCGCCACGACATCACAAAAGACGCAATATCATGCATGATTTTACCAATAAAACCGTCATCGTTACCGGTGGCACAAAAGGTGTGGGTTTTGGCATTGCCGAAGCCTTTTTAAACGCAGGTGCAAACGTATTTATTTGTGGACGCAATGCCCCTGAACAACTCCCCTCTGGCGCAGGAAAACACGCCATATTTATGGCTGCCGATGTCCGAAAAGCAGAAGAGTCACAAGCGCTAATTGATGCAGCGATAAAAGCCACAGGACGCTTGGATATATTGGTCAACAACGCTGGCGGCAGTCCTCCTGTTGCCGCTGCGGATGCACCACCGAAATTAACTGAAGCCATTATTAAATTAAATTTAATCGGCCCAATGATTTTTTCACAGCAGGCTTATCACGCCATGTGTAAAACCGCGAACGGTGGCAGCATTATTAATATCGCCAGCGTATCCGGCGAGCGTGCATCACCAGGTACTGCTGCATATGGAGCCGCTAAAGCGGGTTTAATTAATGTTAGCCGCTCTTTTGCACAGGAATGGGGGGTGGATAATGTACGGGTTAATGCCATTATTGCCGGATTAATTAAAACCGAAGCCGCATCAGAGCACTATGGCGGTGAGGCAGGCATTAAGTTAATTGAAAATTCTTTGCCTATGCGACGTATGGCATCACCAGAAGATATTGCCAATGCGTGTTTATTTTTAGCAGCAGATAGTTCTGGGTATGTCAGTGGAGCTGCGCTAGAAGTATATGGTGCAGGTGAACCACCTAGTTTTTTGAAAATGGCAGAGGATGCTTATAAGTTAGGTCAGTAATACGAATCGCTTAAAAAACTATACCATTTGGTACGACAAAAAAGGCGCAATATCATTTGATATGGCGCCTTTTTTACACGATCTAAACCTTCTACAACCGGTAATTTGCAGAGAGCCCTAAAAATAGAGACTTCACTGACAACGTCCCAGGGCAGCCAGATTTCACCAATTGGCCAGGACGACATGTCGGTGGGTCAACGGGCTCGCCATCGCTATTAAAAGGCTGGTCTATTTCATAAACCACTTTGGCGTAGCTAAACCCTACGTCAAACTCCCACTCACCCTGAGTAACACCATACCCAAAATAAAATGCATCCTGTTCATTTGCTGGTGGAGGCGTAAACGCATTAGCATACTCTGGAGGTGTTGCACTATTGCCAATACTGTACCCAAATCGTACACGTTGGCCGCCGTTCATTTCATACTCAAGACCAAAACTCCATGAGTACACATCCTTCCAGTTTAACTCCTGGCCTAATGAGTCTAACCCTGTCTGTTGAAATAAAGGCTCGTATAACTCCACAATGAAATCTTTATTCGAATCTTTAAGGTACTGGTGCTTCCAATCTGCTGCGAAAAGTAGATTAGGTGTTACCTGAAGCGCAATACCAAACTCTATCGCCTTTGAGGTCGACCATTCTAGCCCTGAATCTATTTCCGTGGTTAACCGGTTGGCAAAACCACCTATAGTTTCATTCCCCTGAACATTCAACAACGTCCCAATACCTGGTACAGAATTAACTAAACCTGCTATTTCATTACCTATCGTCACTCCCCCAAGGGTGCCCAACGCTGGATCAAGAAGAATATTGGAGTTTAGCAACACTTTAGTGTCACCTTTAAACGTTGTGGTCAATTTTGTACGATAGGTTGCCGCTACACTCAAATAAGATGTCACATCATAAGTAAAACCCAACAAAAACCCGGGCTTACTTCCATAACCAAACATCTCAGATTCAACCTGCATATACCCCAAGCCAAAAGAGCCTGCCGGATTATTCGAATCCCCCAAGGCCCCCGTAATATCTTCTGAGGTTTGCTGCTCAAAAATACCAAATGGAAAACGAATGGCTAACCCGACCTGAAGGTCATTGGTTACTTGAAAACTAAAAGGAAAAGCCAACTCAAAAACCGCTAAGTTCACCACCTCGTCTCTACCGGATGACAAACAAAGATCGTTATTCTGCGCATCACCATTAATTACCAAACCACCACCAGGAGGTGTTAACACAACATCAGACAACTTACTGGTACAGCTCTTTCCGGTACCATATCGTGAAACATCCGAGTACCCACCCCCAAAGCCTACTGCGAGGTAAACCGACGCACCAGTGGTCATATAATCTGTCACCCTGGTGTTATAACCCCAAAAAGGCAACGGAATCGCAAGCCAATCAGACTCTTGATAATGATCGGGGCCAGCAAAGGAGCCTCCGAGCTTGACGGCAAGCAAACTCAAATTGAATTGGTGCTGTGAATTTTCTGTCGCAGCTAAATTGGCGGGGTTATGAATCACTGCGGCCGGGCTATCCAAGTACGCAAGCCCAGCACCTCCCATACCCATATTTCGTGCATCATACATCCCAGGGGCTTCGGGGTTAGCAAAGACGGCCTCAGACGCAATAGAAAGAACAACAGCGGTGAATAAAGTAAGTACTTGTTTAACGTTCATAGCCAACTCGCAACATCGTATTGTAATGGCTCTAACACTCAGTTCAGTTTTCTTAGTAGCCATTTTAATAACAAGGAAATAGTAACTTTCAATCGACTTGCAGCATACCGACAAACAGATCAGGTAAAAAGCCAAATTATGCGACACTTTTGCAATTCTATTGCATAAATGAAAATCAAGATAATCGACCACTACCACAAAATAACAGAAATCCTTTTATAATCAACAAATTAAGACCACTATACAATGTCGCGAAATCATCAACACAATGTCGCGAAATCATCAACACAATGTGACACATCAGTGTTATTTAATATCGGAATTCATTGTTCCATTAAAAAAGCCCAACAAAATATACATCTTGTTGGGCTTTTTTAATGGAACAATGACTCAGCAATTCAGCTCTAACTAAAATTCTTCTCTGTAACTTAACTCGAATAGAAATGCATCCACACTGGCCGTTATATCTTGCCCAGGAAAAGGGTTATAAATAACTTTTTGTGGATTGTTACTATTACCCAACTCACTAGTGCCTCCTGGCATCTCAACTTCTGAATGCAAATATGCCATACCGATATCTAACTGTGCTCCTGACTCCAATTTAATGCCAACACCAGTACCATAAAACCTGGCATCCGAAATAGGCAACAACGGGCTTCGGGACGCTTTAGGAATTGATGAAGGCCTATCTTCTATACCAAAACGAAGGTCTATACGGTCTGAAAGCGCAAATTCAAAACCTATCGCAAAATTCCAAGTATCTTCTAAACCTAATGGAAATGTTAGATTTGTTGGTGTTGTCCCTTCGTTATCGGGTACTACTGAGGCGAGTGCCAACAGATCAATTGAATTAGAGAATTCTACGGGTATAGATGCCCACTCAGACCAAGCGGTAAACTTATAATCTACATTCACTTTAAAGCGAGGTGTTATCTGCAAACTTACACCGAAAGAGAGATGCTCAGGATAAGTCATATCAAGGTATGCTGTACCCTCGGACACTTTATCTCCCTGAATACCGATAACTCCCTTAACAATCGCACCTGCAGCTCCCTCCGTCAAAGGGCCTATAAAATCAACCCAGCCGTCTTCATTTACCCATTTATAGTCACCTTCCATGTCCATGGCTACAGGTGACTGGTATACAACCCCAAATGCAACCCATGGAGTCGGCTCCCACAAAAAACCAATATTAAAACCAAACGTCAGCTCTTTTTCCACTTCAAACGTTAATGTACCGATAACATCATAGGGGTTTAACACACCACAAAAATCATCAAAAAGTGGATCACCACTTCCACAGCCTGAAAGATCCTGAACCCCTGCCAAAGCTAATATTCCGGCATGAGGTGAACGAAAAGGAAGTTCAAGACCGACACCGACATAGTTAAAATTGATAGATGCGCCAACTGAGAACTCATCATTTACTTGTATTGCTATAGAAGGGGAGAAGTATGTCAACATCATAAACGACATACGCTGCCCAATAAATCGCCCCGGATCATCATCACTCCGATAAAACCCCATAGCCATCGGTGTGTAAACATTTGTGCCAAAAGTAATATTGCTTCCCGGCGCTGAATAAGATGCCCCGCCTAACGGAAACAATAATACCGGCAAATCCGTCAAACCAAGAACAGGTATCATCATAGATGCTCCTTCAGTCTGACTGGTTGAATTTTTCGACTCATCAAAAAGGAAATCATCGGGCAGATCAAGATTCTGATCAATAATCGCTTGGTCAACTAAATCCAACAATTGATAACGGTCACTATTGTAATCACCCATTTCCATTTCGATTGCAAACGAACCAGTAACCACTTTAACCTGACGCTGCCGCCCTTTAAGCTTTGCCAAGCCCGCCGGATTATAGTGAATAGAATCAATCCCAGGTGGATCAGCTGTCACCGCATGGCCTAAACTTATCGCTTTTGCATTACCTATCCCTAGGTTGTCAGTAAGCACCGCATGACTGGTAGACGGAAGCATTGAGAACCATACCACTAGGCAGGCTGCTACTAAAAAAGTCATACGCTGTGTGTGTTGACGCTGTTGCGTGAACATTACCCTCTCCTTCGTTGGCGTTAACACGTAAGAGTACTGCTCGGTCACAGCGTGGCCGTGCGGTTGGCATCAATTGACAAGTGAAAATTTTGGTCGGTACATTGCCGAGTGATCTTACGGAATAACTATGCAAGATCATCGTGCGAGAAGTAACGAACGCATTTTATTGTTTTTCTTTTAGCCGTTCTTATGTGTGTCTGCTTATTTTTTAATCGATGTTATTTTTAGCATAACGGTACTAACTTGTACACATGTATACAGCTTACCGATAAATTGATCAGGCAAAAAGAGCAATTCGAGAACTTTTTGCAATTCTATTGCATAATTCATCAAAAAACCTGTTGTACGATAGTACAAAATACAATATTTTTACCCTATAAATCAATAGTTTAGTACCTTAACAAAATGTCACATACTAGTTACAAAAAAGTGACCAGCCATTCACAAATAACCCTAAAGTACTAGACAGTTACCTTACAAACACAACAAAATGGCTAAAACCCCCGAATAATATTTAATCAAAAAAACATTCCTCTGCTGAAGGCTGGGCACAAGACTTATTGGATATGCTGTATCTAGAAGATGATGTTCGTGAGTGGGCAGAGTCTGACACAACGACAAATGATGACGATGGTGATGCTCCTTGTGTTGATAGCAATGGCGCAACTTTAGAAGCTGGGGATACTGTCACGCTGATTAAAGATTTGGTTGTTAAGGGGGCTAACTTCACAGCCAAACGTGGCACTACCGTTAAAAACATCTCCCTAACCTCAAACCCAGAACATATAGAGGGTCGTGTTAATGGTACTCGTATTGTGCTGCTAACCTGCTTTTTGAAGAAAGCGAACTAGTTTACTATTCAGCGGCTCCTTAATTCTTGCTAACAGCACTCTATGCAATATTTTAGCATTGGGTGCTGTCTTGGGTAGACACTAAAAATATATTCATTAAAACCGATAGCCAATACCTAAACTAATCACCGGCCACGCTTCAACATCTTCTAAATCTTTTTCTAAATTATCCTCCTCCGTTCTTAGCTCTTTTAACAACTGTGCCTGGATCATCGGATTAGAACTACCAATGGGGCTATCAGCCTCCAAGTCAACTTCCAATGGGCTGGTAACAATCACACCAATATCAAAACTAACAGTAATCCGATCTTCTGGACAAATGGCATTGCCCCAGCCAAGCCCAACATAACCCGACATAGAATTACTGTATTTTGCCTTTAGGTGTAACGTGCCGATATCTGCAGGAGAAAACGTTACATCGCCAATTTCGGTCGGCTCTGTAGGCACAGCAGTACCGGTAATTTCATTTCTTGAAGACACAACCCCTACGGTTAATCGAATACCTCCCGCAAATGGGTGCCAATCCAATAATAAACCGTAATTTTCCAGATCCAGTGTGGCGTCATATTCAACCCCATCTTCTTCTAGGTCTTCATCAATGCTAAATTGGTGTATGGTACCTCGAAGATTCAAATAGTTGCCGTACAACGGAACGGTAAGTGTTCCGCCTAGGCCTGTTGTACCACCGGTAATCGCCACACCTACATCGGCATTTGCTGTCGATGCCATAAGCCCTAATATCAACGATAGGGAGAGTTGTAAAAACATTCGCTGTTTCATGATTTGTGGTTTCATCGTTTCTATCCTTCATATTATTTAATGGGGTTTATAGAGTTTTGTTAATGCCGTTAAAACTCCATGCGTCCACCCGCTTCAATAGTAGAAACACTGTAATCATCATGAGATAACTCAGTCCCGTAGCGTAAATACGCCATCATGCCACCCTTAAATAATGCCGTCAGTGATAATGACGCTTCAATATAATCACTATCAGGAGTGGCTGTATCTGATGTAAACGAACCTGCCTCAGGGGCATTCACAAATGCCGCGGTGACTTTACGTTCGCTATCATTTAGATCTTTCACCCACTCTAATTCCACCTGGGGAATTAGCACACCAAAAGGCACACTAAAAACACGTTCTATATTCGTCCCCAAAGAAAATGGGACTGTTCTTACAATTTGTTGTTCCAACGATAATGCTAAACCAGCACTATCCGTTTCATCGTATCCATCAATGGTCGATTCGATATAACCAGCACGGCCGTAACCGGTAATCATCCACTTATTAATAGCGGTCTCCCAACCAAGGCTAGTACTAAGACTCACTTGATGCCCCTCTGTATCTCCACTAGCAACAGAACTTACTGCGCTAGCACCAGAACCGAAATTAATTCTGCGTGTACTATCGTAGTCATTGCCAGAATAACCGACGACCCAATCCACGTAGACATTTTTCTTGGGATACCAGTTACCATAAAAAGACACACTGACAGTATCACTATCAAACTCTGAACGCCCTGCATCAGATTCACTGGTGGTATCTCCAAGTCCTAGCGCAACACCTAAAAAAACGGTGTTACTGACGCGGTAATCAACGCCGAGCGTTAGCATCTGAGAATCAAAGTCGTAACCATCTAAACCGTCTGCAGCATCCTTGTCACCTGTGGTAATTGATCCCGTAACAAATGCACCAAACCGACTACCGGCAAAAGCATCCTCCCCTGCAGAACCTCCACGTATTTCACTATCAATAATATCTCCGACTGCCAATGTCTTCCCGCTAATAATCGCTTTTAAACCCGCAAAACTGATACCTTGATTTCCACCCCGAAGATTACTTACACGCTGCTGGATGTTGTCCACGTTCTCAGTAGCAATTTGGTGAGTATCATTGGCTTGTTGGCCTATTTGGTCTGGAATAAGTTGATTTAATGCAGCAGGAATTTCATCTGCGGGTAATGTACTTAAAGCTGCACAAGTTGCTGTAAACGTTGCATCCGCATTCGTTCTGCCGCCATTAATAGCGCAGGCAGCGTCCAATGTAGAACCGACACTTTGCTGTTTGGTTTGTTCTGCACCATTTTCTAATGGGGCTAAACTCGGATCCACTTTAACGAATACCTGTGCAGTAACAGGGGACTCACCTTGCACGGAAAGAGTGTAAGTTAAAAAGAACGTAGGTGGACCTTCGCCATCGTCAATGTTTGTTGGCGGAGTGTAGGTAAAGAGGTTCGCCGCTGATGGATTGGCAACCATAGTTCCTTCGCTAGAATTCGCCGCAAAGGTAATCGTTGCATCGTTAGCACTAACCCCTTGAGGGAAAAAATCATTTTCGATCGGATATACCAAAATTGATTCGCCATTACTAACGTAACCATCATCATTCGCTGCTAATGTTGAAACGGAAGAAAGAATATTAAGCGTCACTGTCCCAACATTTGTTCCCACAAGGTCTTTTAACGTATAATCGAATGATACAAAACTGCCGGAAAACGATTGATTTGGAACAAAATTTACCGATAATTTATCCGTTGTATTGATTTCAATCGTTCCTGCAGAAGGGTCACTCAACAACCCAATAGAAATAATTTCTGCAGCATCAACTGCTGCATCAGTGCCAAGAAAAATATTATCATTGTACGCTACTACAAGATGCTGCTCCCCCTGACTTGGATCTATCGTGTAGGTATCATCATTTGCAATAGCTGCATACAATGGCCGACTCAGAATAAACAAAAAACCGATGCTGATAACCAACCCATATTTAATACCCGACAGCGTGTATCTCATAGTGCTTCTCCATGCAGTTATCTGTGCAATAAGATGCTTTGCAGAGCAAAACATCTTTAAATAGGAGATACAAGTATAGAAGTAGGGACAGCAACACGCCAAAAAATACGTCAATTGAATTAACTATTTTTCTAGGCGTCAAAATGGAAAAAGGAGGTGCTCACTAAGCTTATTCTTTAAAGTCTTAGTTTTGAAGGGCTTAGTTTCGGGAGGATTATTTCTTAGTCCGAGCTGAGTTTTTTCCTGCACCTTTAGACTTCGCACTGCCCTTTTTAGGTTTAGTTGATTGCATATCGTTACTCACCTGCTCAAGCCAGAGCAAAGTATCAACATAAGAAACAAATCGATTTAAATAATCAGGCGAAAGCCCACGCATTGTAGAAAGTGAATGTATTACAAGCATTTGCGAGTTAAGTGGCCCTGGATCTTCAGGCCCATTTTTAACGGACTGTACAACCAATCGATCTGAGTTTTGTTTTATCCAAGATTCACGGTAGAGTCGAATAGCATTGGGCTCCCGTCGTTGACCCGTAGCCGTACCTGCAACGGATTGCACAACATCACTCTCTTGTTGTCTCAATACGTTCGCGAAGGAGCCATCATTTAAACATTCCTCATCATGAGACTTTCCTTGATCAAGGTGTTGGGTCAAAACAATGAGCTCTTCCCTCGCATCATTGAGTTCCACTTCCTGTTTTTTTACACTTGCCTCGCGATTCATAGCGTCATGCTGATAATCGTTCAGCGCTTTACGTACTTTCTTTTCAATGATCTGTGCAACTAACTTACGCTGCTCACCGGCCCGCTTAACCATAGATTCGATATAACGAAAACGTATAGGGTCAAAACTATCCGCACCCTGCTCTAGCAACGACGCTATTGTTGCAGCTAGTTCCACCAATGTCGCCGACTCAGGACTGAATCTATCTACTGCTGACATAACTATGGATTAGCCCCTCTCGGTACGGGTGCCATTTCCACACGTCGATTCTGCGACCGTCCAGCGGCATCCTGATTTGAAACCACTGGATGCTGTGCACCAAACGCTGCGGCAAAAACAAGAGAGGGGGGCATACCCTCCTCAATCAGTGCTCGTGTCACCGTTAAGGCACGTTCTGCAGATAACGCCCAGTTATCATCATAACGGTTGTTACCTTTTTGAATCGGCAAATCATCGGTAAATCCACTGATCATTAACAACTCATCACGCTCTCCCAGATATATCTGTAGAGGTGGCACAAGCGTTTTAAGTAACTGTTTTCCTTCGGGTTGTAACTCATCAGAGTTTAATGAGAAAAGCACACTTCCACTGATACCAATTCGACCATCTCGTAACGTCACTCGCCCGGTCGATAGAGGGTCAGCTAACGCTTCTTCCAAAGCCATTCGTCGCTGCTCTTCCGCTTGGCGTTTCTGTACTTCTTGTTCAAGGTTCTGCGCAAGCTCAAGTTGAAATCCTAACGACCAGACCAGGATAAGAACAAAAACGCCTACAAGCCCAGACATTAAATCACCAAAAATTGCCCAAATGGGTGGTTCGTGGGATGAGGCATCCTCTAGCTCTTCCATTAACTCACCTCTTCAGTAGAATCAGCCTTAACAGCGATATCTTCTTGAACAATTGTTTCCTCTTTAGACCCTGACTCTTTAGGTTCAGCCTTGTCAGCTTCAGCTTTTTCTAAATTTTCCTGAGCAGAACCTTTTTCAACGACTTCTTTCTCAGCTACATCTTTCTTGCCGGTGCTTTTCTTACTCTTATTTTTCTTAACAGGTTTTTTCTCAACGTTATCGTTTTCAACATCGAGATTATCTGCATCTTCCTCAACAACATCAGACTGAGCAACTATAGGTTTAGCTTTAACCTCAACGTCTGCGGGTTCAGACTTTACGAGGCCCGACGTAGTGTTAGTAGCATTAGTTGTCTTACTTGGGGTTTCTTGACTCAGCTGACGTAATTCTTCAAAGATTTCCTTCTGTGCCATCAAGCTGTGATCAATAATATCCCGCGCTTGCGCCACGTAATAACCTAGCTGTTCATCACTACGAGATGACGAATTCTCTAACGATGATTCAATACGTGTAAGATTGTCGATCAAAGCACTATTGGATTCATTAAAAAGTTGAACCGCAAAACCAAAGGCCTCACCCAAACTCGACATTTCTACCGCACTTCCAGCAAAGTTATCGGCAATTTCTGTGGCGTTGCCAGCAAGACTTTCTGCGATGCTGGATAACTTCGTGACTTCTGATCCAACATGATCCGTAAACTGAGTACCAACACTTTTTAGCATGTTTGAAGATGAGTCAATTAACATCTCCACAGCTTCACGTTGACCTGTTGACGATTGTTCCAATGAGCCAATCAACGTATTAAGTTCTTGCATCATACGTTGGCGTTCTTCCAACAACCCATTGTCACGTTCAATATTATTAGAAATCTCACGACGTAAATGGCTAATCACTTCAGCCGCTGCACGAGGCGTTTCGGAAGCCGTTTCAATCAACCGAATCATGGGCTCTTCCAATCCACGTCCAAGTGTACTCAGATGAGTTGTTACTGTTTCTTCCAATCCAGACAATTGCTCTATAGCCGCTTGCCCTCGTCGTTCTTCATCTGCTCTAAGAGTCTGAAGTTCTTCTTTTAACGTGCTTGTCAGATCGCTCATACGTTCGCTATGTTCGCTTAACCAAGCCTGCTCTGTATCAATTCTAGTTTGAATCAACGCCTCAGAGGATTTCAACAGAGTTGTCATCTCACCCAACATCACTGTTGACGTCGATTTCGCATCTTCCGTGATACCACGTGCTGTGCTTTCTAAGGATTCAGAGATAGCTTGTTGCTGATTAAGTGATTGCTCACTGGCATCCTGCCATTGCTGCGTCAATGCTGCCGACATCGATTCGAAGTTTTGTGTAACCGACGAAAAAGAGCTTTGTTGCATGTCGGTGATCTTTTTTAGCTCACCAGTATAGGTATCTGATGAATCAGTAAGCTGCACCAAAGCATTTTCTTGAGCCCGCTTAAAGGCTTCAGTCCATAGATCCAAACGTTGCTTATCACTCACATCCTGTCGCTCAACCCATGCACTCGTCGTTTTATCCAAGGATGACAACATAGACAACGCGTTTTCTTCGAACCTTCCACTAAACGCCGCATGAGATTCACCCATACCCGCAATTAATGCTTCATTTGATTGCTCGTGAGCCGAAAGGCCATCTTTCCACGCTTGTGTAACCTGATCTGATGTATCACCAAATCGATCCGTTAGTGACTCAAGCTGAGTTTGCACCGTATTCGTGAGCTGCTGGTGAGTGCTTTTTGCTTCTGCTTGTATCGCAACCATCGCCTCGCTAACAATGGGTTTTATACTTTCGCCCGCTAAACGCCCACTTTCAGCCAAACTTTCTCTTAGGGATTTATCAACAGATGAAGCCAAGTCAGAGTAAGCAGTAGTAGCAGATTCATGAAACTTCTCTTGATTAGCGACCAACGTGTTGCTTAACGTCTCTCCCATGCGTTCCATTTGAGAAGCCATTAGCTGAAGTTTTTCCGCCACATCAGGTAAAGCACTTGATTGAACTTGAAGAGCTTTATAAGTCTCCTGACGATTATGAATCAATGAAAACCGACGAAATGCTGTAACAATAGTAGAATCGAGTTCACGTGTTGATATCATTCGCTCACGTCGGCTTAAGGTCGATAACAGCCCAAGCATGGCAGATGCGGCGACCCCAGCTACTGATGTACCAAACGCTAAACCTAAGCCTTTTATTGGTGCAGCTAACCCTGCCCGTACTGCTTGAAGTTCTGTGGTTCCTTCCAGTGCAATAACGGCACCTTTTAACGTATCTACCATTCCAACAAAGGTGCCTAACAAACCTAGCATAACCAATAAACCCACCAAATACGGTGTCATCACCGGGGCAGGCAAACCAACTCGCTCACCTTCTATTCGTAACCGCACGGAGTTATGTAACGATGGGTGGAGTTTGTTTAGCCACTCATCCAAATTGGTAACAACATTTTCCCCGCTTTCAGTTCCACTCTCAGTTCCGCTCTTACCCTTAAGCTCAGTTTTAGACAACGCAGAAAGTGAATTTGACAAGGTTCCCGTTGCTTGGCGAAACTGCACAAGCTCAATAAAACCTATTGTGTAAGCAAGGCCTATTACCACCGTTACCGTGAGAGCAAGCGCATCAGTACCTACAAACCCTGCCCCCATCCACACAACGGCAATGGCACCCAATAAAAACGCTGTCACAAAAAGTATTCTAGTCATCAATTTTCTTCTACCTGTTCATTAAGTACTTCAAGCTGTTCATTCAGTGCCTCAACAAGGCCTAAAATGGGCTGTAGTCGAACATCTAATTCTGCGAGAAGCAATCCCTGCATCTCTTGATAAAAAGCATGTAACCAACCACCGGGCTTAATCCATTCGGCGTGTGAGTCATCGATAACACTATTCTCAATGCCTACCGAGTTAGCAAGCGCTTGCTGATGCTCTGTTCGCAAATGCTTAAAGCGTTTGCCCAATAATTTGGGGATTACCCCAAAAAGCCTTCGCGAGTGTACTGCCAGCACATCCCCCAATGCTGCATCTAACTCTACAAGCTGAGCAAGCTCGAGAGAAAGCCCCGAAACGCCATCTCTGACGTAAAGCTGAAGGCTTTGTACCTTAAAATCAATTTCACGCTGATGCCTGGCATAAAAGCGCTGATAAGGTTCATAAGACATCGCTTTATCTTGGGGAGTATCTACTTTGGGAATAGGCAGTGATATGCCCGAAGGCCCCTTACTTGGCGTAAAACTCTTGATAATGGACTTTACCAACACCTCTCGAACCCTAAGAAACTCGTTTCTCACGCTTTCGCTGGTAACTTCTGTTGGCTCAAACGCCATTTTTGATAACTTGCTGTGTACCGCTGACAAAGTAATAGCATCTGAAAAATTAACAAGTTGCCCTAATTTTTCAGTGAATTGCTTATGAGAGAGCTCAACATCAGACACCGCTAGATCAGACAAAAAACGGATAAGGCGCGAGCCGTTAAGCGATACATTGGGTGAAGCTTGAGTCATAAGCCTTTGTTATCCAAATCACTCATCTAATTAGCTCAATCGGTTAACTGAATTAATTAAGGGTCAATACCGCCCTAGAGTGCTAAAACTGGGGTGTGTACGACAAAAAACAGTCCGATTTTGGTATCCATTTTCCGCGAATCATTATCGCTATTTTGATGAAATATACAAGGCTCCCGTACGGCTCCCCTCTCGGTCTCACTTCTCATATGGCCTCATCAGACCACAACTTTGGCCCCATTTATGATGGTGACAGCATATCCCCTTATGTGACTATCAAATAAGTGATTATCACATAACGGTCTATCCACCAAAGATGAGGCGCAAAGATGGCTATCACATTACCAACACCTAAAAACGTCACCATTATTCCGAGACAACCCAATCTAACATTTAATGATTTACCCAGAACGTTTATCAAAGATAACCCTGTTCTGACTGCGCTATTTTGCTCCCTATCCGCTGTTTTCCCTCCAGGAGAACGCCAGTTCATCGACAGTGTTAGGTATTATCAAGACCAAGTCACTGATCCTGAAATGAAGAAACGCATTCGAGCATTTATCGGCCAAGAAGCCCATCACGGTAAACAGCATGCGATATTTAACGAAAAGATTCAGGCGCTAGGGTGGCGTGTTGACCTTGTTGAAAGGCAGACCACTTTTTTTAACAAATTCATTAACCGATTTTCTCCTCAGCGCCAACTTGCACAAACCGTTGCCCTTGAGCATCTCACGGCTTTGTTCGCCGACTTTCTAATGAATAATCCTGACTTTCTCGGGAACAATCCTCACCAGGAACTTAAAACCATGTTCTTGTGGCATGCCATTGAAGAGACCGAACACAAAGCCGTTGCTTATGACCTATACCAACATGTTGTTGGTGATGACAAACTGAGAACGAATGAGATGAAAGTAATCTTGCCTTTTTTTATGGGTCATATGATAGAAAGTACCTGGTTGTTGCTTTATAAAAACACTGAACTCTCAGACAGGTCTGGCTGGAAAGAGGCATGGCAACAATTGATTGGAAAAAATGGAATACTTACAGGCATAAAAGACGAGCTACAAGATTACTTTTCAAATGACTTTCACCCATGGCAACAAGATAATTCAGAACTAGCGAACGAGTGGCTTGGGGAGTTGGCACTGTAGCGTTGACATTATAAAGAAAACATCAGGCTACTCTTTGAGCTGTTATACTATGCGCATCTAACGACCAAGCGCTACAACGTAACATGCCATCGAAAAACCTAATCAGCCTAGCAAATTTAGCAAACCTCGTCACAAGCGTTGCCAAAGGGCTTGAGCGCAAAGAAATCTGTATTAACGGAAGGAGTACAAACTATATAGAGGCGGGTAGCGGGGAAACCTTGTTGTTTATACATGGGTTTGGTGGAACCAATCACATGTGGAGGTCATGGTTACAACAACTAAAAACACAATATCGAGTAATTGCGGTAACAATACCAGAACTAGAACCCACACTGAATTTCTCAAAGGCACACTACTCTTTTAGAACCTATTCAGAATGGATAAACGATTTCCTTGAAAACATTGGTGTTTCACAATGCCATTTACTAGCACATAGTACCGGTGCTTGTATCGCTGCTTTTTTTGCAAGTAGCTATCCAGAAAAAACCGCTTCAACCACCCTGTTCTCTCCACCTAATATTGGTCAATTGTCTAAGAATGAAATAGAAAATACATTTGATAGAGTGCTAGAATTAGACCTAACCGACTCCAACCAATTAAAAAGATTGATCTCAGATTCATTTTTTAACACACCAACAATACCAATGTTAATTCTAAACCAACTAACTAAAACAATTGATGCGCGCCAGCAGGATATCAACTTCATGCTCCGCCAATTATCAAATGCATCAAATGTATTACTGCGCCGCCTCCCCCTGATAAACTCCCCAACACTTATCATTGGCGGAAAATCTGATCATTTTTTATCAGACACCAAAACACTTCTACATTTTAAACACCAAATCAACGGTAGTCAGTTAGAGCTACTGGAAGATTGCAGCCACTTCCCCTTCCAAGAACAAACAGATATTTCAATGGCTCTTTTTGAAAATTTCATTGCGAAAACGCTGAATAAAAATTTAGTAGCTAGCTAATAGAAAATTTCAACACAATCTAGCACATTCATTATCAATACGCTTCTCAACAAGAGTAATCACATGACGGTATTACAAGTAACAGATTTAATAGTGGGCGACGGTAAAGAAACGGTAAAAGGTGCATTAATCACTACCCAATACCGCGGCTTTCTACAAGATGGCACCCAGTTTGATTCATCTTATGACAAAGGTAAGGCATTCCAATGCGTTATTGGCACTGGCCGTGTGATCAAAGGTTGGGATCAAGGCATAATGGGCATGAAAGTTGGAGGCAAACGTAAGTTATTTGTGCCCGCACACCTGGCTTATGGCGATCGCAACATGGGAAAAAACATCCCTCCAAACTCAGACCTTTCTTTTGAGATTGAGCTATTCGAAGTGCTGACTCGGGACGACTGATACACTCATCATTGATTGACGTTCTATCAATTTCTGAATCCGCTCTCATCGCCTAAAAAGGACAAGGACTAAGCCCATGGACACGCTCACCACTTCTGGGATGATCAAACTGCAGCTCACTTGCATGCAGCAATAACCGCTCTGCCATCTGCTCACTACGCTCATTTTTGTAGAGGTCACACCCAAGAATAGGATGGCCTATTTTAAGGCTGTGAATTCTTAATTGATGAGTTCGACCGGTTACTGGATTAAAACGTACTCGACAGCGAGAGGGTTGTTGCAAGCGCTCCAATACCTGGTATTCGCTGCGGGCAGGTTTACCGGTATCTAGACAAATCTTTTGCAAAGGAAAATTGGGCTTATCCTTAGCAATTGGGAATTCAATAAACCCCTCATCATCCTTTGGCTGACCTTCGAGTATCGCGATATAACACTTACTAACAGTACGAGCCTGAAATTGCTTACCAAGCAATCCATTAACCTGCTTATTAAGCGCAACCAGCATAATACCTGAGGTACCAAAATCCAGCCGATGCACCAATGTTGCCGTAGGAAATGCTCGATGCTCTTGTTTCGCCACAGGCCCCTTAAGCTGCCCCTGCACTAACCGATAATGAACCGAATCCTTATTAAGTGGATTTTTTCCTGACAGGCTTAGCAAACCACTGGGTTTGTTGATCAGCAGCATATCTTCGTCCTGATAAAGGATACTAATCTCGTCATAACAAGGTGGCGCGATAAAATCATCAATAAGAGTGGGAGGTATGATCATTGAGGTCAATTTACTTTTTATTAATTCTAAGCCACGGATTCTCAGAATCTGGCGTATTGGTGGATGAACTCTCGGACGTTTTTTTACGACGACTAGAGTTAGGTTTATCCTTCCCCTTTAACGCCGGTTTCTTTTTCCGCACCGGAGCCTCTTTCATTGCATAATTCAAATTTGATTCCGGTAATTCTTTTACCGTTATAAATCCTTCGATTTTTCGTCTATCAATAATCTGATCCAATCGACGTTCAATAGCACACAGCCTTTTAAAGTCATCCATAGAAACCAAGGAGACCGCCTCACCACAAGCGCCCGCTCGGCCGGTACGACCAATCCGATGGATATAATCATCGGCATCGTCAGGCAAATCGTAGTTCACCACACGAGTAAGCTCATCAATATCTATACCCCGCGAAGCAATGCCTGTAGCCACCAATATTCCAATCTCACCTGATTTAAAATCTGCCAGTATTTGTGTGCGTACAGCCTGGCTCCTACCACTATGAATCGACTCCGCTTTGATACCACGTTTTTCAAGCTGACTAACTAACTTCGCTGCGCCATGTTTTGTACGAATAAACACAAGCGCTTGCGTCCATTGATGCTCTTTGATCAAATGGCTCAACAACGTCGATTTTTTATCCTTATCTACAGAGACTACCCATTGGGAAATCTGCGGTGTTGTCGCGCTATTATCCGCAATTGATACTTCAACAGGATTCTCAATAGCGGTATCTGCTAGTAATCGCACACCATCCGGCATCGTAGCGGAAAACAACAGATTCTGCCTTTGCCCAGGTAAACGATCAATAATCTTGTTGATGTCACCAATAAACCCCATATCGAGCATTCTATCGGCTTCATCCAAAACCAACACTTTCAACTCGTCAAAATGTAAGGCTCGTTGATGAGCCATATCCAACAACCTACCAGGAGTGGCCACTAGAATATCAATACCCTCAATAAGCTGCTGTTTCTGTGCTTCAGAATCAACACCACCGAACATTGCCATCGATTTTACATCGAGGTATTTCCCATACTGGCAAATATTGTTCTCAACCTGCACAGCCAATTCCCGAGTAGGCACAAGAATCAGTGCTCGAAGACGTTTGGCTCGTCGCTTACGTTCTTCACTAGGTTTGTCGCTCTTTAGCATTTCTAAGAGTGGCAACACAAAACTGGCGGTTTTTCCCGTACCTGTCTGTGCGGAAGCAATAAGATCCCTTCCTGACAAAATCGCTGGAATTGCTTTTTTCTGAATAGCTGTCGGGGTTTCGTAACCCAGCTCAGTAACCGCGTCTAAAATAGGGGGGCTTAATTTAAGTTTAGAAAATGTCATTAGGAATCTCAGGACTATAACGAATTAACCCCCCGTTCAAGCTAAAAGCTATTAACAACCAGAAAGAGGGGGTAAAGAGTAGGAGAGACAATATAACACATTATTGTGAGTGACGACCGCCCTCAGATACCCAAGGAAGCTCCGCGAGCTTAGCCCCCTCGTAGACCGCTCCAGTCATGGCAATGCAGCGAATATGACCTAGCAGCGTAAACGGAGAGCTATTATGGACAAACCCAAAAGCCAAATTTTCCTCCGGATTAGCCCAGCCTCCCGCACCACCAAACCCATAATGCCCAAAGGCATTCGGATAGTTACGAATAACAGCATCTGCTCGGTGATATCCTAAACGCCAATGTAACGGATAAATTACAACCCGATCAAAACGCCGAGTTTGCACCTCTCTCGCTTTTTCAATTATTTCCGGAGTAAGGAATTGATGGTTTTCAAACTCCCCCCCGTTTGAAAGCATGGCATACAATTTTGCTAAGCTTCGGGCATCAAACGTACCATTGACCGCTGGAATAGTAGCCTTATAGAACTCGGGATCACCAAAATAATTTCGTAACCGATGAGGGGTTAAACCACGGCTGAACAATCGACGAAGTTGTCCAGCGGGAATATACTGGGGAACGTTATAACGTTTACGAATTGTGGAATATTCACGTATTGAAGGCATTCCCATTTGATCAGCCAGGCGTGGGAATTTTTCATCATCAACACCAATAACTAGGCCATCAACCCCTAAAGGTTCAGTTAAGCGATGACGAAGAAACTCCTTGAAAGGCATGCCACTGACTTTTTCAATCAAAGCCCCCAATAACCAGCCGATATTAAACGCATGATACCCATTGGCTTTGCCCGGCTCATGAATAGGCCTAGCTCCAGCAAGTGCATCAACCATTGCTTCCCAATCAAGAATATCACTGGGGCGATTAATCAAACCAAGAATCTGATAAAGTCCGGCTTGATGGGACATTAATTGACGGATAGTAATATTTTCTTTGCCATGCTGTGCAAACTCAGGCCAATAGGTTGCAACTGGCTTGTCATAATCAACTAAACCATCACTAGCAAGGATATGAAGACAGGTAACCGGTACCGCTTTGGTAGCGGAATAAACAAGTGATAATGTGTCCTCTTGCCATGGACGCTGGTCATTACCAGCAACGCCTCCCCATATATCCACGACTTTTTCGCCATGATGATAAACACTAGCAGCCGCACCGCCCCCAAAGCGTTTTATCTGGTTCGCAAACTGATCCTTAAGCTTGCTAAAAGCCGGATCACAAGTACCGTAAATTTCTACCATAGCCGTTACCTAATAACATCGTTATCAACAGACTAAAATTTACAGTCACAAAATGCAAATGTATCAAAATGTGTGTGGTTTTAAAAACTTATCAACGTGTTAGCTGTTTTCGTAACCAACCCTTATCTGTATCGGCGGCTTTTTCAATTTTTAAATCGGCTATCAAAGTATTGATAGAATCTGCCACTTTTTCTCGAACCTCCCACTGAGCGTCTTTATTTTCGTACTGATCAATATAATCTTCAGTTGATATTGGTTTTCCAAACCCGATATGAAATTTTTCAGGTTTTGGTATTGACGTTAAACCAATACCTCTAGAGATAGGCATAAACATATCACCATTACGAGAGAGGTCATTAAATTTCTTGTTCTTCAGCAGCTTCTTTCCCAACCAAGACTCAGAAAATTGATTAGCATCGTAAATAATTTTAAACGCATCATCACAACCAACCGAGCCAAAGGGAATAATGTCATAACCATACTTCATCGCCATCTTAGCGAAGCCGGTTCTCTGTTTCCAAAAAAGTTTATGCTCCTCACCCGATCTTTTTGCAACCTCCCGACCGCCACCTGGAAATACCATTACATGCTGCCCTACTTTCATTAACTTCTCACAATTTTCAGGCGTTCCAGGTACTGATCCAAATTTAATAAGTGCCTTTCCCCAAACAGGAATCTTGTAGTGAAAATGATCGCCTAAGGTTCTTACAAATATACCTGTATTTTGATAAATACCATTAAAAACTAACGGAGAATCTACCATTCCGTAAATAGCATGATTACCAACAAACAGCGAAGGTCTATCAGGGTTAATGTTTTCGAATCCAGAGTAAACGGGTTTAAAGTAGAGTTTTCGAAAAGCCATTTGACGATCCAACCATTCAGCAGAAGGCGGAATAAAGTCGTCAAAGTGAAGATTAAGTGAGTTGTCAGTCATAATACCTAAATGCCATTAATCAAAAGGATTCAAAATTGGTAAATACAGTGAAATGAGGTAAATCCTATCAACAAAAATAGATTGCGTAATTGGCCGAAATCTCAGAAAACGCTCCCTTCATGCCAATTACCTGTAAATTCAGGCAAGAATCCTAACCGAGTTTAGCCCGAAAGGCGAATCAAGGAACACAAAGATAGACTTAAAAAATATTTGCTTGGAATACTCAGTTGATTGTAGTGTAAATTGTTGGCGCGCTATCTACACTAAGTCGCTGGAGGGGGCTAGATCTTAAATTGTTGGACGAGTTTTTCTAGTTGTGTTGAAAGATCTCGTTGATCATTACAGGCGCCTACTGTGCTTTCAACGGCGTTTGTTGTTTGCTCGGCAATTTGGCTTATGTCATGTACATTTCGATTAATCTCATCCGTTGCAGCGCTTTGCTCTTCAGCGGCGCTGGCAATTTGAAAATTAACGTCGGAGATATCTGAAACTGACTGGGTTATTTCTTTTAACGCATTACCTGCACTCTCCGCTTGCCCCAAGGCTGCTTTAGTGATTGTCTGGCCATCATCAATGGTCTCCACGGCGGCACTAGCACCATTTTGCAAACGCTCAATGACCGATTGAATTTCTGCTGTTGATTCATGAGTGCGCTGAGCCAATGTTCTGACTTCGTCCGCAACAACAGCAAAACCTCTACCAGCATCACCCGCTCGCGCAGCTTCTATTGCGGCGTTAAGTGCGAGCAGATTGGTTTGTTCTGAAATGCCACGAATAACATCCAGTACCCCGCCAATACTGCTACTTTCTTGAGAAACACCTGAAATAACGTCGCTTGCTTCATCCATTTTGCTGGCAAGCTTCTCCATAATATTGATAGTTTCAATAACAATGCCATAACCTCGTTGTGCCGAATCATTAGCAATATTTGCTGAGTTGGTGGCATGAGCAGTGTTTTCCGCGACCTCTTGTACTGTGTGCGACATTTCGTTAATAGCTGCCGCCACCTGGTCAGTTGCGCCCTGTTGAGCGTTAACATCTTGATTGGTTTTTTGCATCACTTCAGACGTCCGCGTTGCTGCCTGTTGTAGTTGCAATGAAACATTCGCTAACTTTTCGATCGTACTCTGGAACTTATCGAGCATATTATTTAACGCATTGCTTGTGATACCTAACTCATCATTGCTTGTAATTGATGCACGCAATGTTAAATCAGCATCAGACTCTATCGATAAAAGAGTGTTTCTTAGTTGTTCGATTGGCGGAATGATTGTTTTTAACAGGGAAAGGCAAAAGATGATGCTTGATATAATCACCGCGAATAAGGCAGTAATCGCTGCTAGTGTTAGTGTCGAATTGTTGCTGACGATTTGACCTGCAGATGCATTAACATCATTAGCTGACTGGGCAACCTTCTGCCCGGCTGTGTCGACTTCGGCATTAGCGGCATTGACCGATTCTTGGGCGTTGATTAGTAATATACTGAGTTCAGAGTCAACCGCTAGCGCTGATGATCGGGCCTTTGAAACCAGAGAATTCCCCAACACTCTATTGTCTTCCACGTAAGCATCAACCGCCTCAATCATCTTGTCATAAAAATTTTCACTAGAAGACCGAACCTTTTGCGCTATTTCAGGGTTACTACTATCCAGTTTATTTAGTAGTTCTTGATATTTTTCGTTGGCCTCTTCCGCGTTAGTTTCAGATTCATTTAACCAACTAACGGCAAGATCGTATAGCCAAAACCGCATTTCTGAAAATTGCGTGTTGATGTCATTGATCAACTTTAATTGTAGAAGGCTTGCCGTTTGTTTCTCAATAGAAACTGATTGATCATCAATGGTGCTTATTTGGCTATTCACCAATTGTTGTTGCTGAACACTAATATCAGAGTTAGTTTCGATAGAAATAGTGAGATACAAAAGGGCAAACGTCACCAAGGCTGCAAAGCAGATACTGGCAACCTTGATTTTGTTAGCAATCGTAAGCGATATTTTTTTCATGTATCCCTCGATGATCACTCAAATATTGATAGACTGATCGCTCCCCCAAGCTCTCCTAACACTCCTCCCTCTTTTTTGCCTCCGGTAATATCGATGTCACCTTTCGGCGTTCCATGACACCCTAAACAAGACTTGGAATAGTATTCCGGCAATATATATATCGATAGGCAGGCTTACCCTTCACTGTTGTGTTTTCGAAGAAGGGTTTTCCCTTCTCATAAGATGGCAATTTGAATTTTGATTCAATGGTTTTATGTTCCCATTTGTCAGGTCTATTGGCCCGATTACGCACATATTTCTTAGGAGCGGTAAGCTTTATCTTCATCTTACCGTCCATGTTGCTAGTGAATTTTGTCGCTACTTGACGGGCAAATATTGCTGGTAGAAAACCTTTAAACCCCGCGCCTTTTTCGTTGATTAGCTCTTGGGCTTCATCCATCACATCCATCACAGCGTTAAGCATGGCTTGTTTTGCTTTCGCATTTGTCGCCAGATCTAAGTCCGCTCCAGTAGCTGCTTTGTAATTAGCTTTAGCTTTTGCAATAACAGCCTTTGCAGACAACCCTTTGTCTCCAAGGGAGGAATCATTGATATGTTTTTGATTCACCGATATCACTTTTCGAGCGGAGCGAAAAAGTGTACTCAACTCTTTGCTCAGCACTTCTTTTTCATCCGCGATAGCGATAGGTGTTGAAATAGTACTTGCAGTAGTAATTATGAAAAATAACAAAAAAAATCGTGTCATTGCCTTCATGATCAAATGCCCTATAAAGAAAGTCTCTCTTTAGAGTATGTCATATATCCACATCGTCAAAATATCTCATCAAATTTATATGTTTATAATAGACCATCGAAAATTGGAGAATATTAAATATACAATGAAATCAAAAAGATAATTTTATTTCTTTAGATATTTACTTCTTATTAAGCATATATCATTTTAAACAGAATCCTTTTATAACAAAACAATCATACACTTAACTAAATAACACCCGCCATGTCGTAAAAATAATCAAACCTCATTTTGAATGCAGCCTACCAAGTCAACAATTGATTTTGTGACTTTTTCACACAATAAACCCAACGCAATTCTCAACGCACCAACTGGCACTTTGGTACCATTATCATGATACCAGTATAACCCCACACAATAACAATACTCCAACCTAGCCTTATGCTGCTGACTTATAGAGAACAAAAATGATCATAAAAAACCGGCATTTTTCACGCTCCAGAAAAGTAACAAAAATACTCACCCTTTCACTCTTAGCCACAATAAGCCTGGCAGGGTGCAAATCTCCCGTTGACATTACTTATCCTCCTATCATATCAGCCACTAATGGTGACACTGTCATCGTACGCGGAACCACGGTAGATCCCGACAAAACCACAGCAATCAGCGTAAATGGAACAAACGCCAGCAGTGTCAATGGATGGGTAAACTGGGAGGTTTCCGTTTCCTTAGCAACGGGCATTAATAAGCTAACAGTAGAAACCGTTGATACCAGTGGTAAAACAAATTCATCCTCCGCCTCCGTGCAGATTGAGCGTGTTAACACCTTTCTTGTCGATGCTGCTATAGGCGCATTAGATAGTGTCAATAATCGAATGCTCTTGGTAGATACTGATTTAGACGCCATCATCGCCGTGGACCTCACCACCGGAGATCAAAGTATATTATCCAGCCCCAGCGTGCCTGATAGTGTTAACCCCTTAAACCGCCCTATTAGCATCGCAATAGACACTCCCAATAACCGCGCATTGGTGTTAGACCAACATAATTATGCCGTTATAGCCGTGAATTTATCGACGGGTGCTCGTACTGTACTAAGCAACGCATCAATCCCTGATGGCACTAATCGATTGATCTCACCAGCAGACATCGTAATTGATAACGCTACCAACCGCGCCTTAGTCGCAGATACAGGTTCAGACGCCGTGGTCGCCGTTAATTTAACCACGGGTCAACGAACAGTACTGTCAAATAACAACACACCCAATGCAGACAACCCATTTGGCCATATCTATTCAATCGCACTCGACACGAGCCGAAATCGAGCGTTAGTTGTTGACCTCCTAAACAAGAATATTGTTGCCGTTAACCTTAGCACGGGTGTACGTAGCCAATTTTCTGATTTTAATGGCTCAACGCCTGACACCAGCTTCAGTTACCCTCAAGGCATTGCCGTTGACGCTGCCAATGATCGTGCGTTGATTATCGATCACAACCAGAAAGTCGTGATTGCTATGGATCTAACCACTGGGGAACATTCTCTTATAAGTGCTGCCGGTTCTGCTGAGGTATTTACTTATGTGCGAGATATCATCTTGGATGCTGACAACAATCGCGTATTGATACCTGACACAGTCCTTGATGCTGTAGTAGCGATTGATTTAGGAACCGGTAAAAATCAAATCATTTCCCACAGTTTATTAGGGTTTGATAATTCATTTGGTGCTTACTTTGGTGGCGTTGCACTGGATAAAGACAACAACCGATTATTGGTTTCCGATGATGGTTCGAATTCCATTATCGCAGTGGATAGGAAAACCGGCAAACGTTCCGTTGTATCAGACAACACCGGAATCTCTGCCACTAGCCCTACATATCTAGCCGTGGTCAATAGCGTGATCATGGACGAAGCCAATCAACGAGCCTTAGTATTAGAACGTAGCGCTTCACGTACCTCCGTTCAAACCATGGATTTAAAAACTGGCGAACGTACCATCTTATCGAACAATAATACTCCCAATACAGACACCCCGTTCAAAAACTTAGAAGACATTGCTATAGACAGCGCTAACAACAGAGCGTTGCTTGTAGCAAGTGATCAGCCCGTTGTTTATGGAATCAACCTAACCACTGGTGCTCGTACCATTTTATCCGACAACAGCACCCCGAATGCCAATACACCATTCGGTAACATTATTAACGCCATTACAATAGATACCGCGAACAACCGAGCATTTGTGGTGGATGAAACCAACGATGCAATTTTAACCGTTGATTTAACTACTGGTGAGCGTAATTTATTTTGGGAATTTTCAACACCCACTGTGTATGAAAAGCCAGCAGGTATAACGCTAGACAGTGCGAACAATCGAGTACTATTAACCGTTCCCGGTTTAGATGCGTTGATGGCAATCGACCTTACGACCACAGCTCAAACGTTCGTTTCCAACAGTACCATTCCAGATGCGAGTAACATACTAGATGTTCCTGGGAAAATTGCACTGGATAACGAGAACAACCAAGCCTACGTTATGGATAATGAATTGGGCCTTATTGCGATCGATTTGAAAACAGGGCGCCGCGTCGTGATGTCTCGATGATTTTTACACCAGTTTTTGGTATTTATTACAATCCTACCCCTCTCCGCTACCCCTTCTCTGTATAACCCCTGACATAGCAATCCCGCTTTAAAATTTCCCCGAATAATAAAAAACCTAAAAGATTACACATTAAAGGTCGAACCAAATATAGTAACGAAAAACTGAACAGGAACATCAAACGAAACGGTATAAAGATGTCATTCCCTTCGTTGTTTCTGTACACCTAAAGATAAAAGGACCTTGCTATCACTTCCACTTCAACACTTGATTTGTCGTTTGACCTTAGCTCCCCTGAGTTTGTTGCTAACCCCTACCCAACATATAAACGTTTATTAAAAGAGGCTCCAATTTATTGGTGTGAAGAGCGAGAGTTTTATTATGTCTCTCACTTAACTTATGTGAAAGCCTTGTTTCTGGATCCTCGTGCTTCCTCGGATCGCGTTAAACCAATGGTAGCGGGATTAAGCGAGGCCCAACGTCAGGCAGTAGAACCGTTAACATCAACATTATCCAAATGGTTGTTATTTCAAGACCCACCCATGCATACCCCAGTTCGAAAACTCATCAACCAATCACTCTCAAGCAAAGTTATATCCGCTATGGAGACAGATATTCAGTTGATTGTAGACGAACTAATGGATGGCCTTGATGGTGAATGTGACCTAATCGCAGACTTGGCTTATCCACTACCAGCCATCGTTATTTCACACATTCTTGGTGTCCCTGTGGAGGATCGAGATCAGATTAAAGCGTGGTCTCGTACCATTGCACAATTCTTAGGGTCGAAAACGGACCTTTCATTAGTCGCCAAAGCCCAGCAAGACATCCTCGCAGCAAAAGACTATTTCTACACGTTGTTAAAGCAGCAAAGGCTATCACCCAAAAATAATGTTATGTCGCAGATGATCTTGCTTCAAGAGCAACAACCATCATTTACCGATGAGCACCTTATCGCCAACTGTATACTACTGATTTTTGCAGGCCATGAAACAACCACCAATTTGATTGGCAACGCCTGGTTAACATTGTTACGTCACCCAGAGCAATTAGCGATGTTAAGGGCTAACCCTGAGTTAATTGGGAGTGCAATTGAGGAATGCTTACGCTTTGAAAGCCCTGTTCAACGCATGGGACGACTACTAAAAGAACCAATAGCCGTTGGAGACGAAATACTTCAACCAGGAAGAAGGGCGCTATTATTAATCGGTGCAGCCAATCGTGACGGGGCTTTAATTGATAACCCCAATACATTCGATATTCAACGCCCAGCGTCTCGCCACTTGGCCTTTGGCCACGGTACTCACTTCTGTTCCGGTGCAGCACTAGCTCGACTAGAAGCAAAACTCGCACTGCTGACTCTGTGTAAACAACTTAAGCACAGCGAGTTGGTTCTCGATCAACCTCGTTGGATTTACAACCTTGGCATGAGAGCAATGGAAGATTTCCCTCTAATAAATACATTAGGGTATTAATCTGCTAGCCTAATCTGGTATATAAAACGCCCAAGCCATTCAAGACCTAGGGTTTAACACTGTTGGTTTATATGACACAACAAGTAACCTGATACCGCTAAGCGAAGGAAAGTGGACAAAAGGCTTTCCTGGTACCAGACCTTATTTTATCCCGTTGTGGGCAAACCATATGCGCCACGATACGGGAAGAGTCATCGATTTCTTTGAGCCAAAGTGGGCAGAGGATGTCACAGAAAGATACGAGCCTCTGTTAAAATACCACAGAGAAACACGTAACCTTATGGGTTACAGCTACGGCCTTGAGCACCACTGGTTCCCTGATCACAAAAGTCAAACCCACGTATTCGACGATTACATGCACTTAGAAGCAGATGCTCCTGGGAAACGTGTTCTCACTGACTGCAAGAAACCTAACTTAGGGTCAGTGAATAAGATGATACTCATCAAGCCTAACATCAGATTACGATATTCAACTCTCTAAAGACAACTCTCTAAAAGAATGGCACTCCCTAGCCCTCCACCCGCACAACTTGATACTATTGCGTAACGTTTACGTTCTTTTTGTAATCGATTAACCGCTGTTGTGAGCAAACGTACTCCTGTGGCTGCAAAAGGATTCCCCAGTGCCAAAGATCCGCCCCAGGTATTTAATTTATCAATGGGAATTTTTCCTAAAACATTATCCAACCCATGATATTTTTTTGAGAACTGCGCAGAAGCCAAACAGTTCTGATTTGCGATGATTTGTGCGGAAAAAGCCTCATGCACTTCCCAAACATCAATATCATTCATGCTCAATCCATTTCTCTTCAGAAGTGGTGGAATCGCCATTGCTGGCCCCAGTAACATTTCTGAATCTAAATCCGTCACTCCGACTGACACATGATCGATAACCAACGCTTTTGGTGTTAAACCTTGACGCTCCGCCGTTTGCATGTTTGTAACCAATACTGCCCCCGCGCCATCAGTAAAACGTGATGAACTGCCGGCAGTAATTATACCGTTCTCTTTATCATAAATCGGTTTAAGGCGCTGCAATTTCTCAAGACTGATATCTTCACGCATTGAATCATCACGTGAAACAACGGTATTCGTATTGGGTATTTTTACGGGAACAATATTCTCATCAAAGAGTCCATTGTTCCATGCTTCAACAGCAAGCTGATGGCTTCGCAATGTAAAACAATCACTATCTTCACGGCTCACATCAAACTTCTCTACCATGTTTTCGGCACAAGCACCCATTGTTTTTCGTGTAGTAAAATCGGTACCTGACGGGGGAACGGGAAGCATATCGCGTAAGCGCAATGTTCTCATTTGTCGTAAAATATTATTAAAGGAGCTGTCTTGGCGCAACTTCATCGCAGCCCTTCTCAAGGTTTGAGACAACCTTATTGGCACATCTGAAAACGTCTCTGTTCCACCAGCAACACCAACATCGATACGCCCAAGCGATATCATGTCGCATATACCACCTAAGGCTATATTAGGTGATAAGCCAGCCATTGATACGGTATAGGCAGGAGTATTACTTGGAACTCCTGCCTTTAACATGCATTCACGTGCAACATTTGAAGTTTCGACCTCATGCAACACCGTACCCATTGACACCATACCAATACTTTCTGCATTAATGCCTGTGCGCTCAATAAGACCAGCAATTGCGAAAGCTCCGAGGTCACACGCCATTAACTGAGAATAATCCCCTCCAGAATCTAAAAATGGCGTACGCATGCCTTCAATGATTACTGGAACATGTTTACTATTATTTTTCACAACAGTCATGATAAGCCCCCCTAATACTTACTTAGTAATAATACTGCCAACAAGATGTACAACACCGCCTGGACCAACCAATTGAATCGGCGTACATGTCTTGTCACTCACACTCTGATCCACTTGAACGTTCAAGATACTAGAAGGTAATTTAACGGGTTTTATCCAGCGTATATCAATTTCTTCTATGTCCAGTCCGGAGTTAACAAGCGTTTCATACGTTCTGGCAAGTTGCCCAAAACCATGCAAGATACACCCTCCAAATTGAGACCGTTGGCCTACTGCATTTAACGTATGAATCGGATTAAAATCTCCCGTGAGCATCGCAAAGTTCACGCCATCATTTTTGTTGACAGACCAGCTTCCAACGGTTTTAAAATCCTGATCGCCCTGCTCTTTTCGTTGTGACTTTGCTTTTATTCTCCGGTGCATCACGACCGTATAATTGTCAATTGTGATGCACTCCTCTTGCCCAGCAACCCCTGCGCTTACACGGGAATGTATACGAGCACGGTTGCCATCATCATGAACATCTATCAGCTCACCAAAAACACGCAACGGTTTATTGCGTGGCATCGGGGCATGAATTTTCAACCGAACACCTTGATTCAATAATCCTAAAACATTGTACGGGGCATGCCCACCTAGCCATGCGAGCATTGGAAGAGCCCAGTGGCTGCAAAAATGAGGAGGTAAATTATTAAGATACCGCCCCTCTGATGCACCACACCATTCAGCATAGTGATCAACGAGATCCGCAGCAGCAGCTGGCAAGGTACTTGATTTTGTAACGGGGTTAGACGGTACGCTATTAGGCCGGAAGAGCGGTATCAGCGAACGCACTCCAACAAGAAGCATACTCGTAAATCCCCGTATTTGATTCTTTATAAAGCGCCGTGGAACGATATCAGTCATACACTTAGTCCTATGGATAGTTCGCCAAAGAGGCTTCAAAATATGATCTCTAAAGATCTAACTGCTTCGCAATAATTTCATTCATTATTTCGTAAGTACCACCACCAATGGAGGCAATACGATTATCACGATAGAGACGCTCTACCAAAGACTCCCGCATAAAACCCATGCCACCAAAAACCTGTACTGCTTCATGCGTGACAAAATCCGAGGTTTTCGTTGCCAAGTTTTTAGCCATGGAGACCTCTTTTATCGAGGGAATCCCTGCTTCAATGCGAGATGCAATACGGTATGTAAATTCGCGACTTGCTTCGACTCGTGTTGCCATTTCAGCAAGTTTATGACGAATAGCTTGCATCTTTGCAAGAGGTTTACCAAAAGCCTTCCGCTCCTTGACGTAACGTAACGACTCTTCTAATGCGAGTTGTGATAAACCATTGGCGTAACTACATACACCTAAACGCTCAGCCTGGAAATTGGTCATAATAATTAGAAAGCCACAGTTTTCCTGACCAATTAAGTTTTCTTTTGGAACAACCACTTCATCAAAAAACAACTCTGCGGTATCACTACACCACCAGCCCATCTTTTTTAACGGCTTGCCCGTCGTAAACCCTGGCATGCCTTTTTCCATCAACAATAAACTGATACCACCAAAACCATCACCACCTGTACGTACCGCCACAGTATAATAATCAGCCCGAATACCGGAGGTTATAAACACTTTTGACCCTGTTACCTTGTAATGATCCCCACAATCTACTGCCCGGGTTTGAATGTTTGCTACATCCGAACCTGCACCCGGTTCCGTTATTGCTAATGCAGCAATTTTATTACCACTCAACACATCGGGTACGACACGTTGCTTTATATCATCACTTCCCCACTTCACGATGGGGGGCAAAGCAATATCATTCGAACACAATCCTGAAAAAAGTCCTCCAGAACCCGCTCGCATTAATTCTTCAGCTGCAACAAACTTCATAAAAACGTCATTCTCTGATGTTCCACCTAACGCTTCGGGATAGCCAATTCCAAGAATCCCAGCCTCACCTGCCAACTGATAAATTTCACGGGGAAAGCTGCCTGACTCCTCCCACTCATCAACATTGGGTTTTATCTGCTGATCAACAAAACGACGGATATGTCGGCGAGCTTCTTCATGAGTTTCATTAAAATAATGGTTATACATAGCTTTCTCTCTCGATAATTTCTTATGAAAAATACAGGATCACTATCTAGTGGATATCTTGCACTAATGGGCGCAATGCTTTTTTATCAAGCTTACCCACCGCAGTGAGCGGTAGCGCATCATGAAAGTGCACAATTTTTGGCACTTTATAGGCCGACATATGCTGACGACAAAAATCTAATATTTCTTTCCGTATCGATGATTCATCATCACTCCGATACAATGCTTTCAACTGCACAAAAAGATTAACAATCTCGTTACCCGGGCGTTTGGTATCAGGGCTCCCTATTACGGCACACAACTCTATGGCTTCTAACTCTGCAAGTTTGCTTTCTACTTCCACAGAAAATACTTTGTAACCACCGACGATTAACATGTCTTTCGCTCGATCACAGATACTCAAGTACCCATCCTCATCCATGACGCCAATATCACCGGTATATACCCAGGACTTACCTTCAAATTTACGCAATGTTTTAGCACTGGCTTCTGGACTATTGAGATAACCCGTCATGGCCTGTTCGCCCTGTATAATGATTTCTCCAGGCTCACCCGCAACAAGCTCATGAATACCCGTATCCACATCAACAATTCTTACCTCAACACCGGGTAGCGGCAGGCCTACACTTCCAATTTTGGCTTTACCAGGAGGGTTAATGACCGAAACTCCACAGGTTTCAGTCATTCCAAAACCCTCACACAACTTGCCTTGACCAATGACCCCTTCTAATTGCTTAATTAACTCTGGGGCAAAAGGAGCTGCACCAGAGACGGCTATATTCAGACGCTTAAAATTAACGCGAGCAAAGGAGGGTTCCTCTAGTAACATCTGATATAACGTTGGCACATTAGCTAACAACGTTGGGGGGTAACGAAGCATCATTTTGCAGAATCGCTCGGTATCACGAGGATCGGGAATCACAAGAATGCGGGCAGCATGCTTAAGTGCAATAACCCCTAAAATAAGCCCTGCGGTATGAAAATAGGGAAAGGCGCTTGCTAGGGTTTCCTTTCCTTCTTCACCTGGAATAATCGATCGCAATTGCGCTGTTTCTGCTTGTATCGCCCGTAAACTTAGCTCTGCTCCTTTAGGTTTGCCTGTTGTTCCCCCTGTGTACTGGATAAATACCGTATCAGAGAAATTCATAGGCATTTGAATGGCCTTAGCGGAAGCCTTACCCAGCCTTTTCCATCCATTAATTACCTTCGTCGCTTCCATTTTCTTCAACGCAACACGCGGCAGTTTTCGAGATACAACGGCAAGTTGTTTTTTCCAGAAGGGTAAACAATCAATAGGACCAAAGACAAATACTGCTTTCAAGCAACCTGCTTTTCCACCAATCGGAGATACCACATCGTTAAACAACACATTTAAGGTCACCAACACCTTTACCTTAGCGTCTGTCACTTGATGCAACATTTCTGAGCTCGTTAGAAGAGGCGAAACTCCCGTGGCAGCAGCTCCTAGTTTGGATGCGGCAACTAAGGTAATAAGGTATTGCGGCGTATTGGGCATATGGATACCAACAACATCCCCCTTACCCACTCCTTGTTCTTGTAGAAGGTTTGCCATCCGGTTGGCAAAACGGTCAAGCTCACGATAAGAGATCGTCGTTCCCAAGTACTCTATTGCCGGTTTGGCCCCAAACTGGCGAGCATTTTCCATCACGTAATCAGCAAGTGTTTTCTCTTCCAGCGATTGCAGGCCGTTGGCCAGTTCCGTCATCATCTGTTCATACCCTGTTTGTGGTTAACAACAGAGATATGATGTCAGCTCAATAGACGCTCAAAAAGAACTTATGAGGACAGCAGGGGGACAGATGACGACAAGGTCACAGGGGAAGAAGCTCTACTATGTACGAGTACCAACCTGATCCTGGTAGTCTGAGGGAGAAACGGAGAACCACCGCTTAAAAGCACGTCTAAAGCTAGACACATCTTTATAGCCCAACATATGTGCAACGGATTCCACCGTATACTGCAGTGATTCAAGGTAACGCTTGGCTAGAGCCGATAGCTCCGCATCTAATAATACCTGGTAGCTATTCCCTTCCTCCTTGAGGTAGCGAGTTAACGTGCGAGGGGAAACATGCAAGTGACCCGCAACATCAGACAATGTCCAGATATGACCTGGGTTCTTTCGTAACAATTCACCTACACGCTGGCTCCAGCTTTTCAGCTGTACCTGACTCTCACTGACATCTTCACATTGCCTAAACAGGTTATCGTAGACCTCAATATCCCCCATGGGGTTGAGCATTGTCGTCAAGGCTAAAGGCGTTACGATAGCGGTTTCTTTGGCATCAAATTGACATGGAAGATTGAGATACTTTTCATATAACGCTGCATAGGAGGGTGCGGCATACCCAAGCTCCACCCTAACCCCTTGTTGTTTCAACCCTGTAATGAGTTCAAAGTTACGTACAAAGATCGCCAACAGCGCTTCCAAAAAAAAGAAGCCAACCTCATCCAGGGGCATTCGCAATTGAATATTCATTACAAAGCTTTGTTCTATTACCTCTCCACGGATGCTTGCGAAATCACCGCGAATACCATGAAAGCGTTCAATCGCTTTCCACGCATGCCTCGTCGTTGGACTACTGACGATCAACTGCCCTAATAAGCCGTGAGACGCTATGTGCAGGTCATTTCCCCATTGCAACCCTAACCCAGGGTCATTGCTGATACGTAAAGCATTACGAACAATAGTGAACTGTGTCTCCGCATCCACATCCCTTATCTTTCCCATAACATCTTCTGGTGTAAGCTCCGTGCCAGACAATAAATCTTTCTGACCTTGGCTATCTAACGCCATCACTAATGCCAACATTCGCGTATAGGTAATTGGAAATATCAAATGTAACCCTTAGGATCAGAATATATGTTAACGGAACCTGTTTTATCAGTAGCCAGGTACCACATGTTATACCTGTTATAGCACTGATTCACCAATAGAATTACTGTATTAACCTTTCATTAGAATAGCCCAAATGTTTCTTTGAAATTAAAGAGTCACGCGATTTAATAAATATGTCGAAAGTTAAAATCAGAAATAAATACGTAGGGTTTTATCAGCTTGTCCATAGCACACTTATATTCTTTATTATCTATTGTTAATCGTTTTTTCTACGAAATTCGCTGGGAGTTTCTCAAAAATGATCTTTAAAAGCACGATTAAAAGTCGACAACCCATTAAATCCCGCATCGATAGAGATATTGAGAATGGACTTTGTTTGTTTTGACTCAACTGCTCGGCAGCATCATATACACGATATTTATTAAGGAAACTCTTAAAATTACGAAATCCTAACCCCTGATTGATAGCTTTACGAAGACGATATTCGGGCTGACCTAAATAATCAGCCAATTGCGCCATAGTTAAACCGGTTTGCCTATAATATTTTTGATTCGCCATAACATCATCAAGAGCATTAAGTTCCTCAGCGTAAAGATCCCCCATGGAATTTGATACTGGCTGCATATTTCCAGTCTCATTTCTCTCTACTACGCTTTCAACCTTTCCTTCTGCATTTGAAGGCTCAGAAATAGTTTCAGGGTTATCACTACTTCCAAGGTGACCCAGCCAATCTGGCTCTAAGTACCCACCGATCAGGAGAAGGCCATATGCACTCAAACCGTAGATCAAAGCAATAGTTGCATTATATCCAGGCGCATCAACCGGGTATATCACCGCCAAGGCATGCAAGATAAGTGCAATAACTATTAGAGGGGAAAAGCCAAATACAAAAATTTGTCGCAATAAGCGGCGCTTATCAACTAGATCTGTACTCCAGTCTTTAATAGCTACCCAAAAGGCGGCAAATACGCAGATCAAACTGATAAAATAAGGCGTCTACAACAACCAGGGAAAGAGCCCTTCATTAATATCGTTAGTGTCAATTACATATTTTGACAACACCAATGTTGGCAGCAATACAGTAAAAGCCGTTTTTTCAATAAGGCCAACGAAAAAAGGTTCTTGAAAATTTGCTCTTATACAAATAATAAATAGGATTGGAGCCAAGAATTCAAATAAATTAAGTACTTCCGCCAAAATAGGGAAGATATCGCTAGTCATAACCCTTAAGTTATATGCCAGTACGCTAACACAAAATATGGGATTCCAAACCCAGCGAGATTTTATGCTACACAGCTTCAACAATAGAGAAAGGAAGATAAAAATAACGGTTGTAGAAACTAAATGTGTCCCAAAATATAGCGTTTCAAACATGAAGATACCAAGTTAATTTATTTTTAAAATGTATTAGGCAAGGCTAACAGTTTGGGATTAAGTCGGTAGCAATGTGTTGTTGATGTGTATTATATCTGACTTAATCTAGCACATCATTTCTGTGTTACATAATATAAACCTTTAGCCGGTTTCTCTTAGCTTTCATTGCTAGCAAGATCCATAGTGACATACAGAAAATAACGTCCATATTCATACTGGTATGATACTTGACGAAGCGCACCACATTCTTTTCTTTCTTAAGGCATTCTTAATGTCCTTTGTTATAGTATCAGTAGGACTATTCATATCGGACTCATCTATGCGAATTTTAATTGTCGAAGACGATGCGGAGCTATCAACCTCGATGGCCGAGTTTCTTGAACTACAAGGCGCTGAGTGTGACTTTGCCTATAACGGGCTAAGCGGCGTAGAGCTTGCGACAGAAACAAGCTTTGATGTCATTTTACTAGACCTAATGCTACCTAAGCTCGACGGTTTTGATGCCTGCTCTGAGATGCGGCGACGTGGCTGCTCAACTCCGGTACTGATGCTTACCGCCATGGGCACGACTGAAGATCAGTTAAACGGATTCCGTGCGGGGGTTGACGATTATGTGGTTAAGCCCTGCCCCATGCCTTTGCTTTGGGCCAGAATCGGTGCTTTGATTAAACGAAGTCAAAATCAGCAAGCATTGCATAATCTAGGACCGCTGGAGATCGACATCGAATCGAGAGACTTAAAGCGAGATGGCAAAGCCATATCACTAACCCCAACAGAGTGGCGAATTCTAGAGACATTACTTCGTCATAGCCCCAAAGTAGTATCTCGATCTGATATTGAAAATTCTGTTTGGCCAGACCAAGAGCCAGACCCTGGAAGGTTAAACGTGCACTTGCATTCTTTAAGAAAGTCGCTCGACAAACCTTTCGATTATTCGCTCATCAAAACGGTTACTGGACTTGGTTTAAGCATTTCAGACGAAGATAAGGCCCATGCAATTAAAGAGCAGAGCGACAAAAGGCCGAAAAATGCCTAATCCCGCCACTAAGACGCTTGCACAACAACTTCGCTGGCAGCTTATACTTGCAGGTATTGCATTTAGTATTGCCATTCTAGTCAGTCTTACTTTTATCACATGGCGTTCCGTTGAATTTGCAGCTGACAGCGTATTCAAAATGGAAGTTCACAACCTACTAAAGCAAATAGAGCATGATCCAAACTTAGCACTTCCTGATGACAAAACCTTTCAGGCCTATCGAGATTGGGACAGTATTCCGCCTAAGCTCCGACAGACTTTCTCGCTAGCCGATATAGAAAATAACCAGGTATATGAAAATGAGTTCATTAACAAAACGGGCCAAAACACCTATGTTTCTTTAGTGCACTTAACCGACAAGAATAGGCAACCGCTATATTTTCTGAGTGTCTACGACGTAAAAGAAACGAATGAGATTGTAGACAGTATCCTTAGCAATCTTTTTACCGATGCACTTTGGTTGCTTATTTTTATATTCTTCCTATTGTTTTGCTTAGTTTTCTGGCTACTCAAACGCACAAACGAACCTATGAAGTTATTAAGTGATTGGGCATTCAAGTTAAGGGATAATGATCACTTATCAAAAGAAGAGTTTCCCATTGCAGAGTTAAACGACCTTGCCGCTCAGTTAAAGGCTGGAGTAGATCGAATTACCGAATACAACATTCGCGAACAGCAATTTTTAAAACATGCTAGTCACGAAATGCGTACCCCTTTAGCAACGATTCAGGCCTGCCTCGACACCTTAGACTTTCAACTCACAGGCCCGGAAAAGAAAACTGTACAACGCGCCCTGAAAGCAAGTAGCAATATGAACCGCCTGTCTTCCGCTTTGCTATGGCTTGCACGTGAATCGGAAAAACCCATTGAAAAAACAAAGGTAGAACTTAAGTCGTTTTGTTCACATCAAATTGAAGAACATCAGTACCTACTCAAACACAGAGATATCGCCATTGACGCTAAAGTTGATGATGAATGCATCGACTTAGAAGAGGAGCTCTTACTCATTGTCTTTGCTAATCTTCTCCGAAATGCCTGCCAGTTTACCAGCCAAGGCACAATTAAAGTAAGCATGGACGTAGCATCGTTAAGGATAGAAAATCCGGTTGATGACGGGTTGAACGACAGCGTCTCGTCGTATCAAAGCTTCGGTTTAGGGCTTCAGCTAGTATCCCGAATCTGCGAAAAGCTGAACTGGTCTTTCTGCTTTAAAGAACATCCCCACTATGTTGAGGTATCTGTCACTTGGAAGAAGTATTAGCTACGTTTCTTTCATACAAATTAGGAGTACCTTAAGAGTATCTTAATGCCCTTTCTATTATCGTTGTTCACTGATGCATAAAACCAGAGGTGAACCTGAATGCGAGACAATACTAAACGGGCCATTTTTTTGATCATTGCCGGTACGCTCCTTATCTTGGCGCTAGATTTTCTAGAGCAAGGATCTGCTGAACAAGTGTTTATAGAACAATCCCCCGAAGAAGTATTAGTAGAAAAAAGTGTGGCCTTTCATCCTACAGTCTCGTATATCAACGCTCAATCTACCGAACAACGAAGTGAAATTTCGGCCTTTGGTGAGCTAAAACCAAGGTGGGATGTAGTATTAAAGGCACAAGTTAACGGCGCTATAAAACATATCATTCCAGAATTTGAGGCCGGCTCCCTAATCCAGAAAAACACCACGATTTTGAAGATAGAGGATAGTCACTACCAAAGCCAGAAAACCGAGGCACAGCTAGCGCTAGCCCAAGCCAAGTTACTGTTACTCCAAGCCAAGAAGAAAACTAAACTCGCAGAACAGGACTGGCTGCGTTCAGGAATGAAGTCTGAACCATCTGATCTCACGTTATTCAAACCTCAGCTAAAGATAGCAGAGAAAACGCTGGAATCTTCTCAACAACAATTAGCCGTCGCAGAAACAAATTTATCTTACACACAAGTTAAAACGCCCTACACCGGTGTTATCACTGAACGTCTCGTTGGTCTAGGCCAGCAAGTACAAGAAGGCGAACCCTTACTTCGTTTGATCGACCACCAAAACTTACTGCTTAGGCTCCCTCTCAGTGAAGACCAGTGGCAAATGCTCTCAAAGAATTGGCTTAATAGCCAAACCAGCGTTTACTCCACAACTAAGCAGCTGATTGGTACCGCTACGATTATTCGCGGCGGGCACCGCCTAGACAGCGAAACTCGTCAATACCAATTATTTTTACAGCTTGACCCGGCACAAAAAAAATCCGCATTGCCTGGCCAATTTGTGCAAGTAAATCTGCCTGGAAAGGCCTTAAGAAACTACATCAACCTGCCTGAAAGTGCACTGACCCGTGAGGGTACCGTATGGTTAATCGACCAAAACGATACGCTTCAAGCTTACTCCCCTGACTCTATCCACTACCTGGATAATCGAGTGATGATTCCTGCACCAACGCCATTATTTACTGACACTCAAAATAATTGGCGTGTGGCGACCCAGCCACTGGCCTTTTTTCTGACAGGCAAAAAAGTCCATGCATCTCATGCCTCTACAGATATACAGGGGAAGTAAACATGCACGCACTCACTAGTTGGTTTATTCGTAACCCTGTTGCCGCAAACTTAATAATGGCCCTTATTCTTGTCGCAGGCTGGTTAACCCTGTCATCCATTCGCGTAGAGGGGTTTCCAAAACTGCCTGCGGACACCTTAGAAGTCACTACGATTTTTCCCAACGCACACGTTCAACAAGTTGACCTACAGGTTACTCGAAAAATAGAGAAGTCCATAGAAGGGCTGGCAGGTATTAAGAAAGTCAGTTCATTTTCAAGTGAAGGCTTATCTTCCGTTAGCATCCAAAAACAAGAGGGCTACTCCCTAGAACGACTGTCAGATGATCTTCGATCAAGACTTGATTCGATATTTGGTCTACCGGATAAAGCAGATAAACCTGTTATCACCCGAAATGATTTCGACCTAGCAGCGATGATCATACAGATCTACGGTGAGGTCGATAACACCACCCTTCAACAAACTGCCACCAATGTACGGGACAACCTTCTCGCCTTACCTGAGGTATCAAAAATAAAAACCTGGGGAAAGAAACAACCTGAAATACGCATCGAACTAATGCCTACAAAATTGCTGGCTTACAAACTAAACCCGGAAGACGTTGTTAGAAAAATCCAGGCCTCTTCTCTGTCATTTCAAGCGGGCTCCCTAAAAACGCAAGGTGGCACCATTGCTTTGCGAGCCGACAATCAACACCTTAAGCGTTTGGATTTTGAAGCTATTCGCATCAAGTCACTTAACGATGGCAGAGAGATCACCCTGAACGACGTCGCAAGTGTTGTTGATGATTATGAGGACGATGACTCTATAGTGCGTTTTAATGGCCAACCTGGAATTGGTATGGAGGTGCTGATCGGCCGCAAGGAAAACTTACTGGACATTGCCGCCGCAGTGCAAGTCTCATTAAAAGAACAACGACGCACCATTCCTAATGAAATCAGCCTTGTTTCGTGGGCAGATAGTAGCCACTACATCACTGAGCGTCTGACGTTATTAAAAGACAATGCTGTTCAAGGCTTGTTACTGGTATTTATTTTACTAGCACTGTTTCTCAATATCAAACTCGCGTTCTGGGTTGCTATGGGTATTCCCATTTCAATCGCTGGTGCTTTGTCGGTCATGGGCTCTAATTGGGTGGGCTACTCACTAAACGATATCACAACGTTTGGTTTGATCATTGCATTGGGTATTTTAGTGGACGATGCTGTTGTTGTCGGTGAGAGTGTCTTCGAAGAACGTTCGAAAATAAAGGATCCCATAAAGGGGACTGAGCAAGGCCTGAAAAAAGTTGCAACCGCAACGATCTATGGTGTTTTAACTACCATTGCTGCGTTCTTTCCGATGCTTTTGATAGACAACGCCATGGGGAAAATTTTAGCGAGTTTTGCCGGTGTCGTAATCCTTGTCTTAATTTTTTCCCTGTTCGAAAGTAAGTTTATTCTGCCCTCACACCTTGCTGCAATCTCGGTAAACAATAAGCGTTCAAATGGCGCTAAGAAAAAATCAATCTTTACCTGGATTGCGCATTTCGGCAGGCTTATGCAAGACGCAGCGCAGCGTACTTTAAATGCATTCAAAACTCGCATCTACGCCCCTATTCTTACCTTCTCGATCAAACAACGTTATGCGGTATTTATTCTCTTTACGACCATGGCAACGCTGGGCATTGGTTTAATTCAAAACGGCAGTATCCGCACCGTCTTTTTCCCAGATATACCAGGCCAAATTATTACTGTACAAATGGAAATGGATCCTCGCGCGTCGCTCAATCTCACAGCCATCAACGCCAGTAATATTGAAAACATTGCCAACCAGCTCAACAAGGAATGGAAAGAAACGCATGCGCTACCCAAGCTACCTATACAACATATTTTGACAGTAGTTAATGATGCCTCTTCGGTAGAAATATACGCTGAACTCACACTCCCAGTGGATCGCGCGGAGCTTTCAAGCTTACAAATCACCCAACAATGGCAAGAAAAAACAGGTGCATTGGAAGGGGCAACAGAACTAAGCTTTAACGCATCAGAGCAAACAGGCGGCGGCTTCGCTCTGCAAATTTTTAGCAAAAATGATGCGTCGCTACGAGAAGCCAGCGAACTAATCATCGAGAAAATCCGAAGCATTCCTGGCACCAGTAATGTCAGACAGGATTTAAAGCCCGGACAACCTCAATTACGCCTAACGTTAAAACCCGAAGCAAGGCATTTGGGTTTTAGTGATGAATACCTAGCCTCTCAGATTGGTGGCCGCTTCGGCGGTATGGAGGCGCAACGAGTTCAACGGGGCTCAGAGGAGGTTAAAGTTATTGTCCAAGATAACAAAATATCTCGCGATACTCTGTCGGACTTACTCAATATGCGCGTTATAGACAACAATGGGCAAAGCTTTCCGGTCACCGCAATTGCCAATATTCGTTCGTCCTATGTGACCGACTACGTCGCCCGCCGCGATGGAAAAAGAGTGAATACCATTTACGCAAGCTTGGATAAGAAGCAGCTATCACCTTCAGAATTAGGCGCAGAGATATTTGGTGAATTTTCTGAAAAACTCGAAGCACACTTCCCAGGTATCGAAATCAAAGAAGCAGGAGAACTTGAAGAAATTTTCAGCATTAAAGGAAACTTAATTAGAGCATTGATGTTCACCAGCGTATTAATCTATGCTTTATTGGCTATACCCCTTAAATCCTATAGCCAACCCTTCATTATCATGTCAGTAATCCCCTTTGGGTTCGTCGGTGCAGCAATTGGCCATCAAATAATGAACGTACCCCTAAGCCTACTTTCATTTTTTGGAATGCTAGCGTTGGCGGGTGTGGTCGTTAATGATTCCTTAGTCATGCTAACACGCTACAACCAAGCTAAAGCAGAAGGGTTCAATGTACACGACGCATTGAATGAAGCAGGTTTAGGCCGATTTAAAGCTATCTTTCTGACCACCACCACAACCATTGCAGGCCTCACCCCTCTGATGCTTGAAACCTCAGAGCAGGCGCAATATCTGATTCCAGCAGCAATATCTTTAGCCTTTGGTGAGTTATTTGCCACCGCGATCACACTGATCCTCATTCCAGTCCTAATCGCAATATTTAACGACCTGCATGCCCTTTGGGTTACCAACAAATAAAAAAAGGTGTGTGACGAAATTTGCCACACACCTTTTTGATATACATTATTTTTGCAGATTCAGTTTTAATAGTTCGGTTTAAAAAGAATACGAATAGCCCAACATTAAACCCTCTGTGTCAGCCTTTTCGACAATGGGACTATCAAGGAGTCGATCCGATAATCGGTTGATAGTCGCATTTAATGTCACACTATGATGATGATCAAAGTCATAACTAACCCCAAAGCCAATACTCCATATAAATGCGGAACCTGGACGGTATTGAGTACGATCAATTCGAGCATCAATCTCTCTAACACCATAGTAATAATCGCTCACCTCGTGACTCATCCACAAAGCACCAATTTCTGGGGACGCCGTCCAAGAACCTGATGTAAAGGAATAAGAATAGGAAAGTTCAGCTATATGCCCTTCGTGACCACCACTGATGTCACGACTAACCTCTAACAAGAATTCACCATAGGATGATTCAACTAGAGCATTGATGCCTGCAACGATAACAGTATCCAGCTTTCGCATATCAGCGAGTTTATCGCTGTCACCGCGGTCTTTATCACCAACATGATCCAAACCAGTCGTTAATGCTAGTAACCAATGGTCGCCACCAGCAAAGAAGCTACCTACGCGATCCCCTGAGATAAAAAATGTCTTCCAACGTGCTTCGATCAAGGGCATCGTTGAGTTTTCGTTCTTACCTTGCAAATATTCAGATGAAGAGTTTATCAGTAAAACACCGATACTTAGATCACTATCATTGGTAGAAGTACTTTCTGCCTGAGCATGAGACCCAAGCAAAATAGATGTGGTAAAAGCAGAGATTAATTTCATTTTCATACATACACTCCTGGATTGAACCAAGAGTGTATGGGAGTGGGTATTAATATTTTCTTAAGAAACGGGCAGACCTAAGGCCAGAAACAGATCAATTCTATTTGATGTTTGTTCCGTCTCAAGAGTCAGTAACTGACGCTCAATCTCGTAAAGACTGAGTTTTTCTGCTAGCCATTGCTCATACTCTGCAAGGCCATCTCGATATTGAGCTTCTATACTGTCATTACGTCGACGTTTTGCAGAATAGGCTTTTTTCATTGCTTGAATTTGTTTTTCCAAATACCCCTCCTTTTTCGACAAAGACTCTACTTCGAAATAGGCACCCTCCAAGGTCCGGCGATACTCAACCAAGGCTTTTTGCGCATCAAGCTCTGCTATTTTTACAGCGGCCTCCATACGTCCGCCATTAAATACCGGCTGGATTAGTTGCCCCAATAGGTTCCAAACAGGGTCTTTACCCAATAAATTCTGATGCCCAGTAGAGGTTTGCGTCACATCTAAGCTTAGTGAGAAGCTGGGGAATAAAGAACGATAAGCAATATCACTATTGGTATCTGCACGTGTAACACTCACCAGCGCCATCAAGACATCAGGACGATTAAGTAAGTATCTACCAGGCACTTCCACATTTGGTAGACCCAGCTTTATCCAGTCTTGGGAGAACTCTAGATCTTGGCCAAAGAAACCCGCTAGGCGTCGAGCAGAAGTTTCAACGTCGGCAAGTTCAGCTTTGGCCAGGCTAAGCTGAGAACTAGACTGCCGATAATTCACTCGTGCTTCTTCCAGATCCACAAGCGCAATTCTACCAACATGAACTTGTTGTTCTGCACGATTCACTGCATTCTCGAGTAAAACCGTCGATTTTGTTGCAAGCCCTTGTTGTTCCCTCATAGTGGAAAGGTTAAGCCGTGATTTTAGCGCCTGAGCAATCAAAGAACGTTTCAGCGCATCTTGCTGTAGACGACTTATACGAAAATCCAACCATGCACCTTCTCCTTGTTTTTTCATTTTTCCCCAAAGGTCAAGTTCCCATGAAACCTGGGCACCTAATTGATAACGACTCTCGTATTTTTTAGCATACTCGATAATTTTCTGACGGTTTGCTGCCGCATTCAGATTTAACTCAGGTTTCTGATGGCTTATCGCCTGCTTAAGCAATAACTCTTCGTGAGAATGATTCAAAACCGTTGACAACCATTCCGTCATCACCGGGGAATCTATTACATCAATTAGGGAACGCTTATCACGTTCATCTAACTCCCATTCGATCGACCAATTCTTTGGGAGCCTCACGTCCATCTCTACAGAGTTGGCATAATGAAGAGGCTTAGTCATACAACCTCCCAGAAGAAAAACAACGACGATAAGAACATATTGCATAAGACACACTCCTAATTTTACCAGGAGTATCGTTCAAACGATCTTAAGATAGTGTTAAGGGGCTTTCTCGACTGCAAGAAAACCCTACAGAGCCCATCGTTACGCATCCCGTTTCATGACATGGCTGGCAGAGCAGGACTCGAACCTGCCTCTATCTCGGTTAACAGCCGAGTGCTCTCACCTGGAGTGCTATCTGCCAATTTTTCTACGTTAATTGGAGCGGGATAAGGGAATTGAACCCTTGTAGGTAGCTTGGAAGGCTACTGCACAGCCACTATGCCAATCCCGCGTTAAAACTTTCTCTTAATTATTAGAAAGAATGGCTATGCCATCGATGTCATCTTGATATGTCATGACCGTCTCCTCTACATATAAGTTCACTGCTGTCCCACAGTTTCATAACATCGACAACTGTTTGTTTTTATCTGGCTCGTCATCAATTGGTGGCGAGAACAAATCGTACAAATTTCTTCGATCAAAAAGGTTCAGCTGAAG